>ENA-ORXR01000136-ORXR01000136.1-marine-metagenome-genome-assembly--contig:-NODE-136-length-113341-cov-5.137608_pt1 | contig 113341 bp, 97 predicted proteins | sample MGYA00237866_ERZ511479 | MGnify/ENA metagenome assembly ERZ511479
TATAGCTATGCTTGAAAATGGCGAAAGAATTACAGGCGAATGGTTAGCACAAGTTCATGGGTTGGTTTATGAAATTGAAAGAGAGCCTTTATTGTTTTTTGACTTTTTTAAAAAAAATAACAAGCGTTCTACATTTGAACATTTGAAATATTTATCCGATAGTTATGAAATACAACTACCTAGAATGCTATGGACGGGTGACGCTGTAACTGTTAAACATTTGCTCCCTTTGCTCAATGAGAAAACACAAAACGTGAAAAGTATAGATAACCCTGAAGGGATAGTTTATAGAGTTGAGCGAAAAGGCAATGTTGATTTTTTAGCGAAGTGGGTTAGGAAAGATTTTGAAGCGGGTAAATATTGCATAAACGTAGAAGAAGAAAATTTGATATGGAACAGATCATCAATCGATTACCACTAACATCCGTATAAAAGTAATGACGTTTATATTCACTATCCACACCAGCAGTTATTCAGGATGTTTCCCCAAATTTATTGCTTTTTAGAATAACATCCAAAGGACTTTGTACCTCCGAGGAGCTTATGCGCATTACATGCGTATAAATTTCGGTCGTTTTACTGCTATTGTGCCCCAGCATAGCTTGTATAATTCGCACACTCACCCCTTGCTGTAACAAATGAGTAGCAAACGAATGACGCAAGGTATGTGGCGTGGCCCAAGGGTTTGCATTCGCATTCTTCACCGCTTTTCTAAATACCTTCTGCACACTAGTAGCGCTATATTGTCCGCCCTCTTGCCCTTCAAAAAGCCAATACGAAGGTTTGTATATCTTGTAATACTGGCGCAACAGCACTAGCAATTCTTGTGAAAGCACCGTATGCCTGTCCTTTTTACCCTTGGCACCTTTTATAAAAATGTATCCGTCATCACTACGGATGTCATCTATACGCAACCTTATAAGCTCGCCCAGGCGTAAGCCACCACTGTACAAAGTGCACAATATGGCTTGGTGTTTTATATTCTTGGGGCTAGCTACTATTGCCGCCACTTCTGTCATGCTCAGCACATTGGGCAGCTCTTTTGATTTTTGTGGACGCTGTATGTCATATATCTCACGTGGCTTGCCCAGCACATATTCATAATATGCTTTTATGGCATTGATTGTCGTGTTCTGCAAACTTTCCGAAATCCGATATTTACTTACCAAATGATACATATAAGCTTCAATTTGTGCCCTGCTCAACTGGCTAATATCATGCGCTTCAAAGTAGGAGAAAAATGATTTTAGGTTAGACGCGTATGTATTTATTGTACTTTGGCTCAGGGCGCGTAGCGTTAGTTTTTGTATCAACTGTTCTATCGCCTCTCGGCTCTGTGCGTTAAGCGGTTTACTAGGTTTTGTAGGCGTTGACACTAGTTCCTGCACACAGTATTGCTTATAAAACAGCTTATCAAATTTTGTTTTGATTTCCTTGGTATTTAAAATGCTCCACAATTTCTGATTAGGGTGGTAGTATCCGCCCAGCTCTTGCTTTACCAATTTTCGCGCAGCATGGTTTTGATACGGAATCTCCAGCTTTATACGCTTAGCAGTAGGCGGTGCTTTTATAATAGTAATAAGTTTCAAAATATAAGATTTTGCTGCGTCAGTTCTTGAGTAAAACTAAAAAAATGATGTGATATTTCAAAAAATATAAGTCGCAAACTAAAAAAATAACAGTGTGAAACCGTTTCACACGGATAAAGATCAAAATACTATATTTGCTACAAAGCCATGGATAAAAAATGCAAAATCTGTAGAAAAAAAATGGCGGGTCGGCCAGACAAACTGTACTGCTCGCCCAGCTGCAAAAACTTCTATCATACCAAGCTGCGCTCAGTTACACGCAATGCCGCTTCGCAAATAGATGCCATACTCCATCGCAATCGATCCATCCTTTTAGAAATTCTAGGAAAAAACGGCACACAAAAAAAAGTATCTAGAATCATACTAGAAAACAAAAAATTTAGATTCAAATATCTTACCCATTTCCACATCAACTCCAAAGGCAAGACATTTCATTACCTCTACGATTTAGCTTGGATGGAATTTAGCGACGACGAAGTACTCATCATACGAAAGCGATAAATTCATTATCAAAAAAATAGCACAGTTAGCTCAGGATAAATTGGCAGGGTTCGATTTTTTTTATAAAAATAGAGTAGCAGTCGCAAGCATATCCATTCATACCGCTTAGCTATACCGGCTGCCTGTTGGGGAGGTTGCGAAATAAAATCTTACACTATGCTCAAAAACTTTAATCAAAACCTTACCACACTCAAAGTTTTGATGCCCGTGTTCTATTACAAATGCACCCCTCACTAGCGTTTTTATTGAATAATTCAGGATATACTTCTATGAATAGCTAGTGGAAAATTATCATCTATCCCTTATCAATTATCCGGTAAGCAAACTATCTTTGCGCCCGAATTAGATCATTATGTCTGGAGCATTAAAAGAAGTACGAATTCGTATTGGTTCGGTAAAAACCACGCAACAAATCACCAAAGCCATGAAAATGGTAAGCGCCGCCAAATTGCGACGTGCGCAAGACGCTATAACGCAAATGCGGCCCTATGCTGAAAAACTACAGGAAATGCTTAGCAGCATAATCAGTAGTTCAGAAGGCGACATTGGTGGTGATTTAAGCAAGCAGCGCGAAATCAATAAGGTATTGTTTATCGTAGTGAGCAGCGATCGGGGTCTTTGCGGAGCATTTAATTCCAATATTATTAAAACGGCTAAAACTAAAATTGCCGAAAGCTATGCTAAGCAAGAAGCAGCAGGGAATGTTTCAATTTTGCCCTTAGGTAAAAAAGGAATGGAAGCATTTGAAAGAGATGGCTTCACAATCGAAGATGAATTTTGGAATATCTTTTCTGATCTTACGTTTGAGAACATAAAGAAAGCAGCTGAGTATGCTAGAAAAGCATACTTAGATGGTAGGTACGATAAAGTAGAACTCGTTTACAGTCAGTTTAAAAATGCTGCCACCCAAGAATTTATTTGTGAAGGCCATTTGCCAATACCAAAAATAGAGAATGAAGGAGAGGTAGTAAAAAGCGACTTTATTTTTGAGCCATCTAAAGAAGTATTGATTGAAGAGTTGATGCCTAAGATCTTAAACACACAGGTTTTCAAAGCCGTCTTAGATGTAAATGCCTCTGAGCATGGCGCTCGTATGACGGCCATGGATAAAGCTACTGAAAATGCTGAGGAACTTCTCAAAGACCTCAAACTTACCTACAACCGGGCACGTCAAGCGGCCATAACTACGGAGCTTACAGAAATCGTAAGTGGTGCGGCTGCCCTCGAAGGTTAGTAATAAATTATAAAATAAGAAAACCCGAATTCCAAATGGAGTTCGGGCTTTTCAATTTAATTTTTTAGAAACTATTTCATTTGTTTTAGTAAGTTTTCTGCTTGCTCTTTCCCCCAACGCGGCAAAAAATTGTTGTTCTCAGTTTTATCTTCTTCGCCAAACAGTTCTAAGGCTCTTTTAGAAAGTTTTTTGGCCTTTGCCTTGTCGCCGCCAAAAGCTTCGGGTGTAAAAAATAAAGTCTGAGCTTTTAAGATATATGGCCTTGGGTTTTTCTCGTTAAGAGTCATTGCCTTCGCTAAGTGCTCAGCATTTAACGGAGTAAACTTAGCTCCAAGCGCCATAGGATTTTCCATCATTCTGGCGCTATACATCATTGCCAAGAGCGTGTGTATTTCTGATTGAGCCATTTTATCTTTCGATACAGATTCAAGGGTGAGCAAATTTTCTACAGCAGGGGTCAATACAGCTAACTCACTGGCAGCGGTAGCTTTATCTTTCGCTTCAAAAGCTCGGAATGTTTTTATAAAAGTAGAATAATACTGCGGAGTCCATTCATTCTTTTCTTTCGCGGCAATTCTAGCAAATTGATTCGCAGCCGCATTATACGCATCAGCGGATTTTGCTTGCGACATTTTTTGCAAAGTGCCTGACATAATATTTTGAAATTGACTCTTGTCTTGCGCAAAGGCCGCAGAAAATAAGAATAAGATAAGTGTGGTTGATACTATATTTTTCATGATTATTAAATTTACGATTTTTTACTGACACAGGATTATAGATTATTGTTAATAGCCTCCTGACTTCTATCAATGCCCCAGCTCATAAAGGTTCCTAAGAAAATAAATTGACGAGCGGGTGGCGTGATTTCTTTTCGGCTCAGTAGTCCATCACCGTTTAAATCTTGCTGTGCATAATTGTAGCCATACACTTGTTTAAAGTTTAAAGGGTTATTTATGCTCAACACAAAAACAGAGAAAATTTTCTTTCCAATGGTTCTGATATAATTTAATGATAAACCAAGCGTGTGATAATCAATCGTTCGCCCCATCATGAATTCGTTTTCATTTGGGTTATTATAAGGGCGGCCACTAGAGTAAGTATAAGTGCCGTTGATGCCAAACATTTTTTTGCTCCAAAATTTCTTAAACACAAGGGATGCTACATGATTGGCCACAAAACTGGGTTGAACAGCAGTAGGATAATTTAAAAAATCACGTTTTGAATCTATGTACGAATAGGACAGCCAATAGTCAATCCCTTTTAGGGTGGTTTTGTCACGATAAAATAATTCTAAGCCACGAGCATAGCCAGATCCACTACTTAACGGTCCTGAATTTGGTAGGCCCGTTTTAATCAAATTTTTATATTCTTTATTGTAAGCTTCCAATCTAAGTAAGCGTCCTTCCTTTTGATATAGGTAATTCAAAATATAGTGATCGGCACGCTGAAAATCTAAGGCTATATTCGGTGTGTAAAATTGATTGGTCAATGTGTTTTGAGAGAGTGCATTGAAGTTTGGGTTTTGATAAAAAATACCATAGGCCGCTGAAAACTGCCCCCCTTTGCTCACCTTATAGGCTGCGCTAACTCGAGGCGCTAAATTGAGTTTGCCCAAACGCTGCGAGTGCTCGGCACGCAGACCGATTTTACAAGCCAAGCTATTCGTTAGGTAGATATCCGCTTCTGTAAACAAAGCTTTGTAATGATCCTGCTCTTGATACCGCGTATTGACCAGATTGGGAATGGATATATCTTGCTCATCATTTTGATATACATATTCTGTACCAAAACGAATTGTATTCTCTTTGGGAAGGTAATGCTGTAACACTAGTTTGGCTGTCGTAAAAAAATTCTCTCCCAAAATATTGCGTTCTCTTTCTTGTAAAAAGTTTATATCGCTAACTAGTTCATTGTCCTGAGTGAGAATGCGTGTTCTTACATCGTCGGTATTGTTACTAATATTAGCACCTACGTTCAATTTCCACTTTGTGTTTAAAAATTCTTGATAGGAAAGATTGGCGTACACATTATTATTCGTCAATCCAAATTCATCTTTGTATCGTTTGCTTTCCAAGTCATAATCAAGGCTAGTCACATTATCTCGTCTAATAATATTTTGAGTGTTATTCCAATATCCATAAAACTTAATCATACCAGTTTTACTGGTACGCCTACGGTAGTTAACATCTATTTGGTGGGCTAGTGGCGCTCTAATAAACTCTATATTCTGAGGAATCACTTTGAAATATGGACCCAAATTGGTAAAATTATAATTCAGGCCGTAGGAGCTTTGCTTATTTTTAGTTAAGTGCTGATAACCTCCACCGAGCCCAACACTGGACAAACTCAAATTGGCTGATGATTTCTCAGGTAAATCAATTGTAGATAATATCAGTGCGGATGACAAGGCTTGGCCGTACAAAGCTGAATAACCACCGGCACTAAAAATAGTTCCTTTGAAAATAAAAGGGCTAAATCGTCCACGCGACCCAAGGTCGGGAATGCCAGTATTAAATGCGTTTCGCACTCGAGTGCCATCAATAAATGTTTGGGTTTCGCTTCCCAGCCCACCTCGTACAAATAGTCCTTCTCTATCATTAGTCTGCTGAGTACCCGGTAAGGTTTTCAGGGCGCCAATCACGTCGCCATCGCTTCCGGCCGTGGTGACCATGTCCAAAGAGGAAAGGGATGTGCCTTGTTTTTCATCGCTGGCTTCAAAAGCACCCGCAGTGATACGCACGGCTTTTAGCTTACTTATTTTTTCTTTTAGGCTTATGTTTTTTGTGATATTGCTCGTGCCGATATCTAATGTAAATTCTTGTTTTACAAAACCAATCATACTCACCTTAATTTTTTGTTGGCCTTTTTCACTACAGCTAAATGAGTATTGACCCTCTGAATTTGATGAGCCACCGTCATATGAATTGACAATACCAATATTAGCACCCGGGATCGGTTGCCCCCTTTTATCAGTAATAGTACCCGAAATTTTTATTTGAGCAGCACTAGAAATACTCAAGAGCAGAAACAGAATTAGTAAGTAGTTTTTCATAAAGTAAATAGGGTCTCAGCTTGTGGCCTGCTTACAAAAATAATCTTCTTTCGCTTGCCAACTAAAAATTATTTTTATTTGATTAAACAATGGTTGTAATTATGCAGTATGAAAAAACTTGTTTATTTAATTAGTTTCATTCTTATGCTATCTTCTTGTCAGGAAAATGAAAAAGCAGACCTGCTTATTTGGAATGCCAAGATTGTAAGGGTGGATAGTCAGATGAATGACGCGCAGGCACTTTTAATTAAAGACGGTAAGTTCATTAAGATTGGTAGTAATGAAGAAATAAAAAAACAGTCCGCCACTAAAACGGTTGACGCTAAAGGGCAATTTATCTATCCTGGATTGATTGATGCACATTGCCATTTTACCGGCTATGCTATGGATCGTTACAAATTGGATTTGTTTGGCACCAAAAGTTTTGAAGAAATCATTGAGAAAGTAAACGTATATGGAAAAACTTCTGAACGAGACTGGATCGAGGGCAGAGGCTGGGACCAAAATGATTGGCCGAATAAAGAATTTCCTACTAAAGAAAAACTAGATGAGCTTTTTCCTGATAAGCCTGTATTTTTATTACGAGTGGATGGGCATGCCGCACTGTGCAATCAAACGGCACTAAACATTGCTAAAATAACTTGTGACTATACGGTAGAAGGCGGAGAGAATATTTTAAAAAATGGAAGTTGCACGGGTATTTTAATTGACAACGCAATAGAAGAAGTACGGCAGCATATTCCAAAGCTAAAAGAAACAGAAGCGATTGCTTATTTCAAAAAAATGGAAAAGGAATGTTTTATGAATGGTTTGACATCGGTCGTAGATTGTGGAGTGCATGACTATGTGATTGATTGGGTACAAGAAGCCTATCAAGATAATTTAAAAATTCGAAGCTCCTTTATGCTCAGTGATACGAAAGAAAATTTTAAACGATTTTTAAATAACAAACCTAAACAAACAGAACGCTTTACTGTATTTGGATTTAAATTTTATACGGATGGAGCTCTAGGTTCGCGAGGTGCTTTTTTATTAAATGATTACACGGACCGTCATAATCACAGAGGGTTTTTATTAAAATCAGCGGATAGTTTGCGCATGGCCGCCGAGCAATTATATGATACGGATTATCAAATGTGCGCTCATGCTATAGGAGATGGTGCTGTGCGAATAATTTTAGAAATTTACGCAGGTGTTCTAAAGGAAAAAAATGATAAACGATGGCGAGTAGAACATGCTCAAGTAGTTGATAAAAATGATTTTCACTATTTTAAAGATTACAGTATCGTGCCGAGTGTGCAGCCTACTCATGCTACCAGTGATATGTATTGGGCCGATGAACGATTGGGCAAGGAACGATTGCAGCATGCGTATGCCTATCAAAAATTGTTAGCACAGAATGGGTGGATTCCGTTAGGTACCGATTTTCCCGTAGAGTATATCAATCCATTCTTTACGTTTTGTTCAGCAGTTTTTCGTCAAGATGCTGAGCGCTATCCTAAGGGAGGTTTTCAATCTGAAAATGCACTGAGCCGCGAGGAAGCTTTGAAAGGTATGACCATTTGGGCCGCCCAATCAACCTTTGAAGAAAATGAAAAAGGCAGCATTGAAGTGGGGAAGTATGCTGATTTTATTTTTACGGATATTGACTTTATGAAAGACGATTTTTTAAAAATAAGGGAAGGAAAAGTTAATAAAACTTTTGTGGGAGGCGAGGAGGTTTTTACTAGCAAATAATTATTTACTTTTAACCTAGATGAGAATACTTGTATTTTTTTCGCTTTTTTTTCTTGCTTCGTATAGCGCGAATGCGCAAACTGAAAAAGGGAAGGAGCGATTTGCGAAACGCCTGTTTACTGATTTTAAAAAAAACCGATTGGATCTAATTGTAGATCAGTTTGTAGACAGTGTCTTTCTAGATGAGCTATTGAAACAATCTAAAGAATTACAGGAGGAGGTAAGTAAAAAATACAGTCGAGAAAAAATTCATAAACAGCGAAAAATAGCCAAAGAGCGATTTCGAAAGTCGCTGGAAAGAGCTTACAGAAAATATACTGCGAATAATATTGAGGATCCTTTGAGTCGGGTTTTACCCATTACAAAGATTTACAAAAAAAGCTCTGTCCCCATTGAAACTTTTAATCTAAGGTATCAGTTCAATTTGGATGATAAAGAGGCAGAAATAAAGATTTCTCAAATAATTTATGATCGAGGTCGCAAACGGTTCACGCTATTTTCGGACCGAGTACGAGCTTATTTATTGGATACTGATCTTGATGTTTCTACTGAACGGATTAAGAAAATAGAAAGTGCAAGATTGGATGAAATTGATGAAGAAGTAAAAGCTCCTGCAAGGAGTCCTCAGGATGTTCGAACGGAGCCGCCTATGGTAGCCGAACCCGATTGGAAAAAATCAAAAAAAACTGAAAGATTGAGTAATCAAGTAAAAGAATATGAACCAGAACCAATCGTAATTGAAAAAGAAGAATTCCTTACTCCACCGCCAGCTCCACCTTATGGAATAAAACAAGGAGTTCTGCAATTCGTAGAGCAAATGCCCGAGTTTCCCGGTGGTCAAGAAGAAATGATGAACTATATTTCCAAGAATATTCAGTATCCAGAATTAGCACGGGACAATGGAATACAAGGGAAAGTTTATATAAAGTTTATTGTGGGGGAAGACGGCACAATGCGCGATATTGAAGTAATAAAAGGAATCGGTGGAGGTTGTGATGAAGAAGCGGTACGTGTTTTAAAACGAATGCCGAAATGGAAACCAGGCAAACAAAGAGGGAAAACGGTTCCGGTTTCATTTACGCTACCGTTTAGTTTTAAACTCAAATAATTTTTGAGAATTCAAAATAGAACAAAAAAAATCGTCACGCAAAGCGTGACGATTTTGACTGTTAAAATACGCTATATTAGTTTACAACACGTACATCTACGGCGCTAGGCCCTTTCTGCGTGTCTTCTGTCTCAAAGCTTACTTTGTCTCCTTCACGAATTGTTTCGTTTAGACCATTTGCGTGAACAAACACGTCTTTACTTCCGTCTTCAGGAGTGATGAATCCAAAACCTTTAGACTCATTGAAAAATTTAACTGTACCGTTACTCATTGTATATAATAATTAATAAGCCACAAAAGTAGTATTATTATTGAGTACTCCTCATTTTTTACACGTTATTATTATGATAAAACAGAAAAAATTATTTCTTGTAATTTTTTTCATAGAGTTGGATCCAGCTGTTCATGCTCATTTTACTGATCAGTTCACCAATTAAATCAAAAGGGATTTCTTCTAGTTGTTTGAAGCGAATGCAACTTTTGCCCATAGCAAGCTTGCGGTCACAATGTTTGGGATATTCGGCTACAAACCAGTTCAGTAAGGCTTCATTGGCATATAGGCCCATGTGGTAGAGTGCCACAAAGTTTTTCTGCGAAGCAAAGCTGATAAAGGGCAAGGGCGTATCCGCCTTGCAATGATAGCCATCCGGATAGGTAGAAAGTGGTACTACGTAGGCTGGCATACCATAGCCAATACATTCCTCAAAACCTTTGGGTAGATTGTTTTTTATGGTGCTTCTTAGCTTTTTGATGGCTTTTTTCCTTTCCTCAGGGATTTGGTCGATGTATTCCTTTACAGTTTCAGCCTTATATTGCATTTGGCTAAATTATTGATAACAACAATTTTGAGCAATAAAAGAGCTTTTTTTTATTAAAATTGCTACTTTTGCACTCCTTATATCGGTTGGTATGAATTGGAAGCGTGAATTTGAAATAGCCTTCGTTGGCTTAAAGCAGGGTGAGCACCATTTCAACTACTCGATTGAGGATAGTTTCTTTGATAATTTTGCAAATCCTGGCTTTGAAAAATCAGACATTGAAGTAAAAATGCGTTTGGATAAAAAACCAAGTACTTTTTTACTCCATTTTAATATTCACGGAGAAGCGGTTACACAATGTGATCGATGCGGTGATGATTTTAAAATGACGATTTGGGACGAGTTTGATCACGTGGTTAAAATAGTAGTGGATTCGGATGTAAACCTCAGAAATGAAGAAGACCCCGAAGTGTCCTACATATCGAATACGGATAGTCTTTTGGATGTAAGTAAATTGATTTATGAGTTTATCGTATTTAGTTTGCCCATTCAAAAAACACACGGCACCAACGAGCAAGGAGAAAGCAATTGTAATCAAGAAGTAATAAATAGATTGAGTAAACAAGCACCGCACACCACGAACAAAATGTGGGATGCACTGAAGAAAAAAATAAAAAACGAAAATAACTAATTATGGCACATCCTAAGAGAAGACAATCAAGTCAGCGTCAAGCAAAACGTCGTACTCACTATACTGCAAATATGCCAACACTCAGTGTTGACAAAACTTCAGGAGAAGTTCATCAGCGTCATCGTGCGCATTGGGTTGAAAATAAACTCATGTACAAAGGACGCGTAGTGATGGAAAAAGAAGTGGAAGTAGAAGACGACGCCGACGATACTACGGACGCTTAAATATTCATACACTGAATCGCTATGCGGATAGGATATGATATGATGGGTGGAGACAATGCACCTCAGGCCAACCTGAGTGCAGCGAGTGAGTTTGCCCAAAACAATCCTGACGTTCAACTGTATTTATTTTTTGATATCGCCCAACCGATTGATGGTTTGGACGGCATTCCTAATTCTATACCCGTTCCTTGTGAAGGAGTTATTGGTATGGACGAGCATCCTACCAAGGCGATGCGCGAAAAACAAAAAGCTACCATCCCCGTTGGATTCCATTTTTTAGCAGAAGGCAAAATAGATGCGTTTATTAGTACTGGTAATACTGGCATGATGATGGTAGGGGCTATGATGCTCATAAAGCCAATCGAAGGAGTATCTCGCCCTGCCATTCCGACGATGGTTCCTAAAGTAAAAGGTGGCTCGGGTCTTATTGCTGATGTAGGTTTAAATGCTGATTGTAAACCTGACAATCTTCGTCAGTTTGCTATCTTGGCTGCTGAATATGCTCGCTTAGCTCAAGATAATGAAAATCCAACTGTGGGTTTAATTAATATGGGAGAAGAGGAAGGCAAAGGAAATCTACTTGCGAAAGAAGCCTTTACTTTATTAAAAGAAGAGTCGAAAATTAATTTCGTAGGCAATATAGAAGGTAGAGATATTTTTTATGATAAAGCCGACGTGATGATTTGTGATGGATATACAGGAAATATTGTTTTAAAACTTTCAGAAAGTATTTATGATATTTTAGCTGTAGACCAAGGTGTTACAAACAATTTTGTTGAACGTCTTAACTTTGAAAATTATGGTGGTACACCAGTCCTTGGAGTACGAAAACCCGTTATAGTAGGTCATGGGGTATCAAAAGCTCCGGCTATGATACACATGATGAATATGGCCAAACGTATGGTAGAAACAGACTTCTGTGGAACCTTGGCTAAAAAGTTTGCCTAAATTTACTTGGACCAAATTTAATTTACTTTTTTTGACAACTATTGATTACGTTGTTTAACAGAAAGAGGTATCGTCTTAAAGTTAGACTAGAAATGTAATGGATATGCTTTAATAGAGCTATGATTTCTCAATTTCTTTTATTTCCGTGATGAGTTCCTAATCACTTCCTTTTTTCATTATCGTAGTATTTTTTCCATGTACCTGTTCGAACCGCTTCGTATTTGGTGGTTATATACTTGATTCCTGTCTTACTAGAGTTTGACATAGTGCAGGTATCTCTTGACGTTTTTATCGTATATTGACCTTGCTCCATAATATTTCCACTAGGGTAGTAAAATGACCAATAGCCTGTTTTCAAATAACTGGGCAAATTTCTCTTTACGTGATTGTAATATTTAACGGTCTCTCTGTTTTCTATCCACATTGGTACATTATCTATCCAACTATTAGTGGTAATATATATAGGGGATTTTGTTGGTTTTAATGCTGCCATTTTTCCAACTATGATTGGTTTGTTGGTTGGGCCATAAACCTTGCAGCTACCATTGGGGATATAGGCAATCAAAGAGTCCCGAATATTAGAAGTTCCTATTTGTCTAAAGTTTATTAAGTCTAAAGAATCCAGCCAGTAAGACTTTGGAAAAGTGTGAAAGAAGCGAGTTGTATGACAATTATAATTTTGATTGCTTGAAATACATATACAGTGTCTTTTTTGGTATAGGTCATTTCAAATACTTCGTTATTTTTTTTTACAGTAATGTCTTTTTCTTCACCAAATCTAATTTTGGGCATTGGATATTCTTGTCCCATTGCTCTGAACTGAACGAGTACCAAGAATACTAATGATAAGCGAGTAAGACGCATTGTTTTATGTTGTGTAGACAAGTAGTTACACTTGTTTGTCAAAATTACTAAATAATTACTATCAATAGAATTTGGCACAGACAAAACCAAATTAGTAAAACAAGGGTCGATTCAATCCAAGTCCCCAAATAAACCTACCTTTCTGAATCTTCTCATTTTTACGGTAGAGGTAATCGCTGCCTTCGGTATTTCGCATGGGAATATGAGGGTTTTTTATTTTAATTAGTTTTTGCGGTAAAAAAGGAAGGTCATGAATTAATTTATTCTGTACTGTATTTCTAATTTTTTCATTGTCCAGGCCTACGTTCACAAAACCATTTTGCCGAGCCACTAAACTTGTGCACCATGAGAATTTGAGAATGCCATGAGAGGCCTTATGGTATTTTGATTCATTCAATTTTTTATATCCAAAGCGAGAAGGGTAGTTGCCTTCTGTTATCTTTTGTGTGGGTTCGCCTTGTGTTTGCCCAGTATATAAAAGGATATCGGCAGAAACTCTATGCTGCCGAAATAAATCCGTTGCAGCATTCGCATTAAAGAAATAGCGACCTAAAGAAATGGCTCCCGTACGATATCGATCAAAAGGAAGAAAAGCAAAGCCGTCATTTTCTGAGGCAATGAAATAATTACCCAATCGAACACTCACCAAAGCTGTCACTTGTTCTGTGCCAATTTTATCGGTGTAAAACTTAATCCCATAACTAATCATATTATTCCGGAGACTATAATTAGAAAGTGGAGAGAGCATAGCCAAGTTTTCAATAGTTGTTTTTTGAGTGCCGAAACCAATGCCCAGCGTGGCACCGCTCTGAGATTCTATCCGAGAAACTAAAGGGCCATAATTTTTGAACGCATAAAAAATAACATTGTTCGAGCTAATTTGAAAAATGCCTACATTGGCATGAAAGCCGATACTACCTCCAATCCTATGAACGGGTTGCCCGATTTCATAAACCAATCCCACTTTGAGTCCTCGCTGCGTATAAACTTGCCCCCAAAAAACCTTGGATACCATTAAGAAGATAAGCGTTATTTTTAGCGTGCGAAACACAATGCAAATATCATAAGAATGGCAGTGCAAATAGAAGAAAGTTGGAAAAAAGAACTGCAAGAAGAATTTGATAAAGATTACTTCAAGTCGTTGGTTCAAAAACTAAAAGAGGAAAAAGAATTAGGGAAAGAGATTTATCCAAGTGGTCCTGACATCTTTAGTGCATTTAAATTAACCCCGTTTACGAACGTGAAGGTGGTCATCCTAGGACAAGATCCCTATCATGGTTCAGGGCAAGCACACGGATTGTGCTTCAGTGTAAAAAAGGGCGTCATTATTCCTCCATCCTTAAAGAACATTTATAAGGAATTAGAAGCTGATGTAAATTTCATTCAACCCCAACATGGAGAACTCAGTTCGTGGGCAAAGCAAGGAGTTTTTATGCTCAATGCGTCTTTAACGGTTGAGCGGTCCAAGCCTATGAGTCATGCCAAAATAGGTTGGGGCACATTTACGGATGCCGTAATCGCCAAACTAAATGAGAAAAAAGAGAATATCGTTTTTTTACTTTGGGGTAATTTTGCGAAGGAAAAAGGAAAGCTAATTGATAATAACAAACACACGATACTCACGGCCGCTCATCCTTCTCCATTTTCTGCTTACAATGGTTTTTTTGCTTGTCGTCATTTTTCTAAAACTAATCAATGCTTAATTACCTTTGGGCATGAGCCGATTGATTGGCAAATTCACTAAAAGATGAAAGAAATTCTAGGAAGGATATACTTCGTGTATTTGGCCTTGCTTTTTGCAGTGCTTATGATACCCGTTGCGCTTATTGTTTTTTTGCAAAAGCAATTGATATCTCAACGTAAATTTCCTGCAGCTTTGCATAAAACGTTTCAAATTTGGATGGGGATTTTTATGCCGCTCATCTTTTGTCCTGTAAAACATTTTGGTAGAGAGAAATTTAGAAACGATAAAAATTATGTAGTGGTGGTTAATCATAATTCATTTATAGATATTCCAGTTTCGGCACCTGGGATTCCAGTACCCAGCGTTACTTTGGCTAAAGTTGAGATAAGTAAAGTACCGTTTTTTGGTTATATCTACAAGCAGGGCACCATCTTACTAGATCGAAAGGATAGAAAAAGTAGGTACGAAAGTTTTGCCAAAATGATTCAAGTATTGCAGGATGGACTGAGCTTATGCCTTTATCCTGAGGGCACTCGAAATAAATCGACTGAACTACTGGGCAAGTTTAAGGACGGAGCGTTTAAGGTAGCGGTAGAAAATAAAACTGACGTTATGGTAGGGGTAATTTTAGGAACAAAACATATTTTACACCCTAGTAAAAAAATGTATGCCTGGCCGCATAAAATAGAATTTCACTTCTTGGGCGAAGAGTCCGTTGAGAATTATGAACTTACTGATGTTGGTGTGCTGCGGGAAAAAGTGAGAGGTAAAATGTTAGATTTTATAAAAGAGAATAAAACTAAGTTAGCATGACGGTAAAAATACTAGGTTGTAACTCCGCCACCCCTGCTTATGGACGGCACCCGACAGCACAAGTCGTTACTTGTAAAGAGCAACATTTTTTAGTAGATTGTGGTGAAGGAACTCAGATGCGCATGCAGGATTTCAAAGTGAAGCGTAGTAAAATCAATCATATTTTTATCAGTCATTTACATGGAGACCATTATTTTGGATTGATTGGATTTTTAAATTCATTGGCATTGTACGGAAGAGAAAAAGAGGTTCACCTATATTGTCCCAAGCAGTTGCAGGCTATTATAGAAATTCAACTGTTTCATGAGTTAAGTTATAAACTTCATTTTCATTATTTAAATTTTGACTCGGAAGAAATTATTTATGATTCGGGTAGTGTGCAAGTAAAAAGTTTTCCTGTGTACCATTCAATTGAAACATGGGGTTTTTTATTTACTGAAAAAGAGCGTAAGCGTATTATTCTTTCTGAAGAAGTACGCCATTTTGAAATTCCGAAGTACTTCTACTCTCGCTTATCTGCTGGAGAAGATTATGAACAGAAAGACGGAACGATTGTAAAAAATGAATGGGTTACGAAAGCAGGTAAAAAGCCAAGCACCTATGCTTATACCGCTGATACTGCTCCACATGAAAAGTATGCTGAAATAATTCAAGAAGCCGATTTGCTGTATCATGAGGCTACCTATGAGGAGGAGCATTTGCAAAAAGCAATTGACAGACAGCACAGTACCGCAAAGCAAGCGGCACAAGTAGCTAAAAAAGCTAAGGTGAGTCAATTATTAATAGGCCATTACTCTTCTCGGTATAGAGAGCTAGACACTTTGCTAGAAGAAGCTAAAAGTATTTTTGATAATTCATTACTTGCTGAGGAAGGAAGGGAATACGAAGTCTAGACTAAGGCAAGATTAAAATAGGGCAATAATTTCTGACCCATGTAAACAGTTCATCGATTTCATGATCTGTAACGGCAATACAGCCCAAGGTCCAATCTGTATTCATAAGCTCGCGTTCATCGGCCATTCGATGAAGATTCGGGAAACCGTGAATTTTAATTTCACTACCTGCTGATTTGCCTTGCACTGCTGCACGAATGGAATCTCGTCTGTTTGGGTAACTAATACCTAGATTTTTATGGTAGCTACTAATGGCATCTCGTTCATTGATGTAGTAAAGGCCTTCTGGAGTTTTTAAATCTCCCTCAAACTCTTTTTTCCCAGAAGGCGCCATACCAAGAGATATTATGTACAACTTCATTTTTTCACCGTGATGATAGGTTTGCATCATCCGTTTTGACTTATAAATTACGATGCTATCAATTACTCCATTCACTTCTTTAAAAGCCTCAAAGTAAAATGCTCTACGGTGGGGTTTTTGCACAACGCTATCTTCAGCAATAGTTTCTGCCACTACGTCTAAAATCTCTTCTTGTTGTGCCTGGATAGTGAACGTAAAAAAAAAGAGTGCAAGTAAAAAAGATAGCCGTTTCATGATATTATAAAAATTGTTTTCTTAGTGCTGGCGGCGGAATTGGACAAGTGTCATATTTTCCAAACCAACGGTACCTATGTTTTGCAATAAAATTATAAATTTTATCTCTTATATTTTTAGGGATTATCAACAGTATGTTAGATATAATTTTTAAGAAAAGGTTTAAATCTTTTGCTACAAAAAGAGCAGCCGTAGATTGTGTAAATACCGTTCCGTTTCGATAATAAACTACTGACTCCAACTCTTTGGCTTGCAAGTCTTTGGGGAGTAGCTTTTGAGCACGCTCGTCTTGTAAGGGCATAAAATAAATATCCTTTTTGCTATTAAATTTAAATACAAAACGAACCCATTGGTTGCAAAATGAACAAACCCCATCGAATAAGACAATTTTCTTATCCTTCATATTCTAAAGCTTCGCTATAAAATCTTTGATTTTTCTCTGAGTTTCGTCACTGCTAGCTACCACGGGCAGACGAAACGTATTTTCACAAATACCCATTTCACTCAGTACATATTTTACGCCCGGTGGATTTCCATCTGTAAATAAAAGTCCGATTCCGTCTAATAATTTATAATGCAATTTTTTAGCCGTGTCAAAATCATTCTTAAGTGAAGCATTCACCATGTCGGTGAAATCTTTGGTCCAACAATTGGCAGCTACAGAAATTACCCCACTAAAGCCCGCGGCAATTTGAGGCAGTACTAAATCATCGTCACCACTCAAAATACTGAAAGAGCTAGGCAAACGCTTGACTAATTGCATACTCTGATACATATTACCTGCGGCTTCTTTGATAGCCACAATGTTTTTAAAATCTGAAGCCAAGCGTACAGCCGTATTTACGTCCATATTACTACCTGTTCTTCCTGGTACATTGTATAAAATTATATTTTGATTGGTAGCTTCTGCAACAGCTTTAAAGTGTTGGTACACTCCTTCTGCATTCGGCTTGTTGTAGTAGGGTACCACGCAAAGAATTCCATCCACATGTTCAAGAGGAAACTCGGCTAAATCTTTCAAAACTAAGGCTGTGCAATTACCACCCAAACCGCAAACTAGTGGTACACGTTTATTGTTAATTTGAGCGATGTACTCTAAAATAGCAATTTTTTCTACCACGCTTAATGTTGGAGTTTCTGCCGTAGTGCCTAAGGCTACTAAAAAGTCAACACCTTGGTCAATTGTATGGTGTACTAATTTTTCGAGTGATGGAAAATCGATGCTGCCATCAGCGAAAAAAGGTGTTACTAAGGCGACTCCGGTTCCTCTAAATTTCTGGTCTGACATAAGGTTGCAAATTAAGCGTATCGTTTATTTTTTCTATTACCTGGGCTACATTATTCGTATCATTCATAGAAATGAGTAGGTCACTACAGGGGGTAAAAAAATCAAGATATGGACTTATCCTACACTTTGCGTTTGACTCTGTAGATAAATGTAGCAATTGACTACAAGGTTCAAAATATAAATTAAGTAAAATGTCAAATCGTCTCACCATAAATCGATCTGTTCGCGGAGAGTTCGGTAATAATTCTTTGTTTAGTTCAGAGAGATTAAATGAGGGGAGGTAAACCTTAGGTTTTTTTTCACGGTGCTTAGAAAAAATAAGAACTTCACATTCAAAGCCCAATCCTTCCAATTTCTTTTTATAATTCAGTATAATTTTCTGATCTTGATTTAGCTCAGAAAATAGACTAAGTATCCCAATCCGGTAGGCTTTCGAGAAATCGATATACTCATGATTGACAACCCTTTTTTGGGGTCTCGTTGGCTTAGCCATAGGGCGATTCATTGTCCCTTTTGGAGCAGCGGGATCTCTCAGCGATTCTTTTATTTTTTTTAAAAAAGACAAAGTTATTCAATCAATATCTCAAAAATAAAGCATTCGTTCTAAAAAGAAAGCCAAAGTAGTCTTAATTGGACATACTTAACTGACTGGTATTTCTTCATAAAAGCCCATATCCGAAAACTTAGCAATTCGATTATTGATTCGTTCTTGCGGTTTTAAAGCAGATAGTTCCTCCGTTACTTTTTTGATATGTCGTTTTAAGGTTCGAGCCATTTGTTGAGGATTGCTGTGGGCGCCTCCTTCGGGTTCTTTGATGATTTGATCAATCAATCCAAACTTCTGCATGTGCTTGGGTGTTAATTTTAGTTGCTCCGCTGCTTGTTCTTTAAAATCCCAGGAGCGCCATAAAATACTTGAACAACTCTCGGGCGAAATGACAGAGTACCATGTGTTTTCTAACATAGATACACGATCGCCAATTCCAATTCCTAAGGCACCGCCACTTGCTCCTTCACCAATAATAATGCACATAACCGGAACCTTGAGGTTCATCATTTCATATATGTTGCGGGCAATGGCTTCGCCTTGTCCTCGCTCTTCTGCCTCTAAGCCTGGATAAGCTCCTGGTGTATCAATAAATGAAATGATAGGCATATTAAATTTTTCGGCAAGCTTCATCAAGCGCAAAGCTTTTCGGTAGCCTTCTGGATTAGCCATTCCAAAATTTCTATACTTTCTCAGTTTTGTGTTTACCCCTTTTTGATGACCTATGATCATATAATTCTGATTCTCGAGTGTAGCAAAACCACCAATAATGGCTTTATCATCTCTAACATTCCGGTCGCCGTGTAACTCTTGAAATTTATCAAAAATTAGCTCAATGTAATGATTGGTATACGGACGATTAGGGTGACGACTCAATTGTACCTTCTGCCAATCCGTAAGATTCGCATAGAGTTTTTTACGCTCTTCGGCAATTTTTTCTTCCATTTTTACGATAGTAGCTGTCATGTCCACTTTCGTTTTGGATTGCGATGATTTTAATTTCTCTAATTCCTCGTGAAGAGTTTCGATTTTTTTTTCAAAGTCTAAGAAATGCATATCTAAAAGTAAAAGTAGCACTTTTTTTCTCAGAACTTCACTGGCAGAAAGCGAATGTTTTTCAACACCAACCTATGCGTTATATTGCTTGTTCATTAAGAAAATAAGGAGTTGAACGAATGGGTTATTGAATTAAACCGAAGTATTTTTCAACTAGCTCCTTGTAATAAGGTTTTAAGGCGGCTGGGACAGTTTTGTAGTATTCGATAGCCGACTGTTTGTTTTTCAAAATCTCTTTTAAATCTTGGGGAATCTCGCGTGTTACCTCTTTACCTGCTTTGCTTTCCCTTTCTTCGCCTTGGTCTTGTTCTCGGAGGGCGTCCTTAGCCTTTAGTAGGCGATTCATGATTTTAGCTTGACGACTTAATAAATTTTGAGTAATGCGTTTATTGACCAACTCCGTCTCAATTTTATCCATTTCCGAACGAATTTTTGTTAGTTCTGGACTAGCTTTTCCGTTCTTAATTAATTGAGAATGAATATCGTTCAGCTGCTTGCGCAATGCTGATTGCTGAGCAGCCATACGAGCCATTTGCTCACTTTCACTCGGTTTATTACTTGGTTCGCCGGAAGAACTTCCTTGGCCACCGCCACCGGGCTGACTACCGCTGCCAGGTTTGCCTCCTTGCCCTGGTTTTTTTCCTTGCCCTGGCTTTTTGCCATCGCCGGGCTTCTTACCACTGCCTGGTTTTTTTCCTCCTTGTTTGTCCATGAGTTGTTTCATGGCGCTCCCTAATTTTTTTTGCTGAGTAATAATATCACTTAGCTGCATACCCATACCTTGTCCTGGTTTTTTTCCCGGTTTTTTGCCTGGCTTGCTTCCCGGTTTTTTACAACTTCCCGATTGTCCTGCCTGTGATTGTTGTTTGGCCTGCTTTTTTTGAAGTTGGTCTAAGAGTTCATTGAGCATCAAGGCTAAATTATTGGTATGGGTCATTACATATTGCTGACTTACCGATGCATTGCGTGAATTTCTACCTTCCAGAAATCGAATGCTATTTTTCATGTTTGAACTAATCTCAGCCGTTTCTTTATTTACATAGGTTGAAATTTCAAACAGTCTTTTACTTAAAGCAAATAAACTATCAGCAATCATTTTACTGTCGTCTTTTAATTTGTATTGTTCTCTAACATTTTCTACATAAGCCGGATCAGTTCGATTCGTTTTTTTGACCAAGCTAATTAAATTTTCTTGCCCAAATGACATACGCAGTAAGTTTGACAATATTTGACGAGTAGCTTTTATATCAATTTCCGTTTGATCTTGGCTACCACCACCGGCCATAGCGTTGAGGGCGTTGGCCATTTTTTGTAAGCTTTCTTGTGCTTTTTTCTGTGACTTTGAAGACTTGCTTTTATTACCTTTACTTAACTGATCCGAGCTTTTACCCATTTCACTTTTCGCATTTTCTTGGTCTTTTTTAACGTCTTTTAAATCTTGAGGTGTTTCGGTTTCTTTATTTATTTTATCTAGTTCATCTAGGTCTTTCTTTAGTTCATCTACTTTTTTAGAGAGGTCATCTTGCTTTTTCTTTAGTTCCTGAGCGTTTTTATCTTTTTTCGTTTCCTTGTTTAGTTCTTCTTGTTTATCCGCTAGTTCCTGTGCTTTTTTTGCAAGGTCCTCCATTCGCATATCTCGCTCCAATTGCTTCATGAGTTCTAGCATTCGGTCCAAGTCTTTTTCCATTTGAAGATTCTCATCTTGTGTTTTCTGTAGTTCTTCAAATAATTTGTCTTTATTGAGCATCTTCATCAGTTCCTCAATTTTTTTCATTCGCTCCGCTAACTTATTATCTTTTAGCTCTTCCAGCATTTTTTCAACGGACTCTTGTTTTTCTTTTAGCTCTTCAGAAAATTGTTTTTCATCATTCTTCTTTTGACTTTGCTGAAACTTCTTTTGAATGTTTTCTATTTGTTTTTGAATTGATTGATTTTTATTTACCAGAGATTCCAGCTTCTTTTTGTCTTGCCAATCTAAAGACTTTTTATTCAGTAAGTCTTCTTTGATTTCTTCAATTTGCTTATCAACTTTTTGATTCTCTTTAGAAGCATCTTTTAGGTCTTTGTTGATTTCTTTTTGCGTTTGTTTTCGAAGAGAATCGATTTGAGCTTCGCTAGGCTTGTTAAATGTAAATACGCTACTTTTTGCACACTTGCTGCCGTTCACCGCATCATTGTCACAAGCTAAAAAGTAATACTGTAGTTTGTCGCCCGCTTGTAAGTTTAAGGTTTGCACGTCCAATAAATAATCAAACTGTGTAAACGTCCCAGAAGTAATTTTCATAGGAACGGTTCCACTGCGCGATTGACTCCGACCTTTAATGGTGTAGTGCATATTCACAGATCGAATGCCATAATCGTCGCCGGCTTCTCCTGTAAATAATACAAAATCACCCGTGAGCGAATCATTATATTGATTTACATTGATTGATGGTCTTTGATCGGGAATCACGGATACTTGGTAACGTAATATATCCTTAGCCGCCACCTGAGAATTGCTCAACGCAATACTGTAGGTAGTGTCTCTATAAAATGTTTTTGAAATAGCAAAGCGATTGCCAGTTCGTGCCATAGGCTGGGTAGGGACTTGATTAAAACCAAAAAGAATTTTATCCGTATGTTCTGTATCAAACGACCATCGAATTGAAGTTCCTTGTGGTACCACTACGTCACCAATATTTTTTAAGACTTCATCTTTTTTACCCGTATAGTTTGGATAGTTTAGGGATACTGAGAAACCTTTCAAACTAGGATTGGGCATTACGAGTATCTTAAATGGTTCACTCTCAAACGAGTTGCCCTCGAAGTTAAACGGAGTATTTTTACTTACCTTTTTAACCGTATAGGCATATACATTGTCATATTTTTTTTGCATGGCAATTCGCTGACCACCAATATTAATATTTACGTTTTCTGGTAAAGTCTTTCCCTTAACTTCTACTTTAATTTCAATATCAGCATATTGAGGAATTGAGAGATTTTTATTTTTCAGTTCAAATGAAAAAGGAGCCGCAGGTACAAATGCTTTATCCGGTTGAAATAATCGCTCAGCACTGTCGGTAAAAATACGAGCATTGGTAAAAAGAATCACAATACCGGCCAATAATGGAATTAAAAGGTAGGGGAGGTATTTTTTGTTTTTAGAAAGATTAATGGCCGATGAAAATGGCACTGGGCTCAGCTCTTTTGTTTTTTGCTCAATGCTAGCTGAAATTAGTGCTTGACTTTTTATATTTTCCTGCAAAATATTTAATTGCAAAATATTCAACAGTTTGTCTTTTACATCAGGAAAATGACTGCCAATAATTTCAGCGGCTTGTTCACGGCTTATGACCTTGCCCAGCTTTTGCATTTTTAATAAGGGTACGAGTACTAATGAGATTAGACTTCCTAAACCAAGGGTGCCAAAAATAGCGAGCATGGTATAACGCAACCAAGAAGCAAAGTAAAAGTAATATTCTCCTAAACTTATAATTAAATAGACCGCTAATGCACTGGCTAAAAATATGATGATTCCACGCAGGAGTTTATTAGCATAATACTTTCGTATAAAGCCATCTAAACGATTAATAAGAAGCTGGTAGTTTGTCATCCTTTGCCTGACTGCAAGTTACGCTATTTAAGCTTGCTGAAACTTAAAGGATTTGTGAAAAGTAAAGCTGTTTTGATTTTGAAATTACTGCCCAAACATAAATGTGAACATTACACCACCACGAGTCGTAGTAATAGGGAAAGCAGTACTAACACTTGGAATGCTGCGGCGTCTGTCATACAGTAAACGGACGGTTAAGCTTTTATTAATCAGATAGTCAATAGAAGGATTGATACTGATTACTTTTTGACCTCTAGTGGGTATGCTAGTGCGGTCGTCCAAACGGTTAATACTCGTCAAATCATCGCGTACGGAAAAATCACATTTTATATTCACATCACTTTTTTGATTGTGAAGATTAAAGTATTGTGTGGGAATCGTTACATTTTTCAAACGCATTCCAGCACCGATTGTAAACTCGGTTGTATTGGTTTCGCTCAATTGGAAATCTACCAGACTCATGCTGAGCGTTCTCAGTTTTTTATATTCAAACTTAAAGCTCAGTGAATTTTGGAAGGTAGCATCTACGCCCACAATCGGACTAAAGTTTTCGCTAATTGTTATGTTGGGTACTAAGAAAAATGGCACGAAATTCCCAGAAGTAGAATCTATAAAAGAAGGGTAGCCTAAACCAAATACATCATTGTACATCAAGGCACTATTAAAGCCATTCATTGACATAGTTCCATTGTATGAATGACGCAGGGTAAATTGCTGAAAAATCTTTCGCATTTTTTTATTGCGAGCTAGTCCATTATAGGTTAGTCTCCAATTGGGCAAAGGCAAAATGTTTCTAAACGGATTCGAACGAACCGATTGATTGTTCTCCTCAACTAATGGAATTGTTTCAGGATCACGGCCGGCATAGGCTGCTAAGAAGGCAGGGATTAAAACATTCTGCTGATAACGAGAATATCCTTTGGCATAATCAGGGTCGCTTGGGTTCGGCGTGCCACCTATATATGGATTGACAATCCCAAGACGTCTAGAAATATTTTGGCGGAAGTTTTCAAAGTCATAGAAAGCTTGATTTAAGCGATCTGCATTTCTTTTTTGAAACAGAGTTCTAGCCGCAATAAAAGAAATATCAAAACTACCCGTTTGGTATGGGTTTAAATGGCTGTATTCTGTGCCGCCTCCAATCGTATCTTTAAAAAGTTCAGTCAAGCTTTTGCTAAATGTTTTCTTTAAAGTCAAGTCAATTCTAAAATCTTTGAACGGCTCAATATTCGCAGTAATATTATAATTCTGACTGTACTGCTGTTGTAGCTGTTGGCTAAACAATGAATCACGAGTAAACCAGTTTTGATTTCCTCTTTCATCTAGCCACATACGATTGGGCTGATAGCCTAATACAAAATTAGCACCGGGTCGGAATTGATTAGCAAAATTCATTCCGCCATATTGATTACTATCTAGGTACCCGGGTAACACAGTGCCCATGTTTTCGTTAAAGCTAAAGCTCATACGCTTTAATCCCATGAGCGCTCTACCAACAATGCGCACGCTTTCTGGCGGGTCAGGCATTCTTTTTTTACGCTCTAATCTTTTTTTCTTGCGAGCTTCTTTTTTCTTTTTCTTCTTTTCCTCTTCGGCCTTTTTCCGAGCGGCTTCTTTTCTGCGCTTCTCTAGTTCTCTGCTCACATCTTGTTTACCGCTTTGCGTGATTTTAGTGTCAGGGCTGTCTTTTAATATCGTATCAGGTTTGTCTTCTTTTTTTTCTTTTTCATCACCGGTTTCTGTCTTCTTCTTGGAGTCTGTCTCTTTATCATCACTCAAATCTACTTCTACTAATTTTCCTTCTTTCGGTTTGCGAACCTTGTCACTAATGGAAGCTTCTTCTTTGCCCTTGCTATCTTTTCCTTTCTTCTTTTTCTTTTTTCCTTTATTACGTTTGGGTTGATTGAGAACGCGCAATATTTTCACTTTATTATATAGCTGTCCAAAATTAAATTCACCATTTACGCTGCGTGTTTGGGTATTACCTACAGTATTTCCAAGAGAAGTAGCTAATAAAGAGGCGCGGGTAAAATCATATGTAGTAGCGTAACTCGCACGTGCGGTGATCCAATCCGTGAGCGGGAATTTATTGAAGGGTACTGTATAATTAGCGGTTACGTTGTGATTATAATTTGTATTTCGTCCTCCTCGCAATAGGTTATTTCTAACGACCTCCTTTTTTTCTTTGGTATCAATTCGACCGTCGGGCTCATCGATACGGGCTAGGTTATTGGCGGAATAACTTACGCCTAGCGATCGGAATAAATTCCAACGGAGATTATAGGTTCGGGTCCATGTAAAAAATTTAAAATAGTTGGTCGGTAAACTGTAGTTTCCGTCATCAATATTTCTAAGCTCAGTTTCTCCAATAATCCGTTGTACATTATTTCTAAATGTAAAATTGGTTGGGAGTAGATTGATATTAAAATCTCGTATTGGTTTGAGGTATTTCCTTTTTGATTTAATTAGTTTTTTAAAGGGCTCAATCGGTTTTGATTTTGGAGCGTAGGTATAGCCAAAGCTTAAATTGTGTTCGTCTAATTCGTCTTTTTTAATAAGAGGATTTCGTTTAGCCGTTTCGGTAAATGAGTAGCTCATATCAAAATTTTGCAAATCCCACGGTTCTACTTTATCATTTTTCTTAGGAGCGATTCTTACATTTTGAACATTCAAACTTTTAATCGACGTAAAGTCTTGAGCGGCTTGGCGCATTGAATCCTTGCTGTCCCCACTAAAATTATTCAGTTGTTCTTTAAATCGAACGTCTTTATCAAAAGGATCGTAAACAGGATTGGTCACCGACTGATTGTATCCAGCATATACTGGCAACTGAATACCCCATTTATCTGGGAAAAGTTTACCGGCATTAATATTGGTCGAGACGTCAAACTGAGAAAAGTTTTCTCTGGCCCGTTCGTTCACTCGCTGATCGATATTTCCGTAGCCTGCGGTATACATATTTCCACTTAATTTTACAGTAGCAATATCGGCAAGTTGAATATCGGCTTGACCAGTAGCCGCCCATCCACCTTCTTCATCTAAGTTGGCTAAGCGCAATTCATTAAACCAAACTTCACCGCAAATATTCCCTCCATTATCATTGGGCGTATTGGGTCCTTTTTTAGGATTGTGAACACCAAGCATACACATTTCGGCATCTCCTATATTTGGATTTCCTACTACTGTGATGGTGCGGCCACCGCCGACCTCGACTACATAAGGTACTGTTGCCGGGTAGCCTTCTTTATTTCTTTTTAGTTTGGCATCAATAAGCGTTTGGAATTCTAAGTTTAAATTGTTCTCCTCCGGCCAAACATTTAATTCTGTGCCAATACCTGGTTCTGATAGTTTTAAGGGTATGCGATACTCATAATAATTGTTGGCAAAATCGCTACCGATTCTCATAAAACCATGCATATCACCATCTTTCAATTGACCGGTTTCTGAATCCTCGGCGTGAATAAACATATCAATTTTTTTAAACTGACGAATATCCATTCCTAGACTTTTGAATACTCCTCGAGAATCTCCATCCTCTAATCCACACACTTGCAATGAAAGTGCTTGCTCATTCAGCTGTATGTTTTGATTATTGGTTCCTTGTTGAATTTGACGTTGAATACCGGGTGGTATCACATAGGGCACTGGGCTACGAGATCCATTTTCCTCTAAACTTACCGAGGCTAAATTGAACAAAGTAGCATCATTGTCAGAAATCGGGACTAGCTCACCTGGTTGCTTTAAAGAAAAATTATAACGACGCCATTGGTTACGCCCAAGTTCCATGCGCGCAAAACGAAGGGTAGTCGTATCGGTAAAACCAGTCATGAATAATCGCGCAAAACGGATACTTCTAAAGTCACTGATTCCTCCCACACTTTTGTCATATTTACGGATTGGAATTTTAAATTGATACCAAACAGCATTGGAAGCTTTTCCGTTAGGAAATGTAATGGGTGTAATCTGTTTGTTGACGATAAAGTTTTCACCCACGAGCATATTGGGCTTAACGTCTAAAACATATTGAAAATATTGTTCATTTTCATTAAGCGTATTATCACGATTTATGTCTTCTGTTTCCGGAATATTCGTAAACGAATTGGAGAACGTCTGATTGTTATTTTGAACAGGTGAATTTCCTTGTGGATTATTAAACTCTATGTATCGGCTTAAAATACTTCTTTCTTCATTGTCATAATCATCTCCTCTGAAGTGGTGATAATTGTCATTGTTAGGGTCGTTATTCGCTTGATTGAAAACTGGTGAAGCAGCACCAAAATTTGTATTAAGTTCTTCCAAGTATTCTGCTAAATGAACTCGTTCTTCAGCATCAGTCATACCATCATAACCTAAATCTTGATCCGTTCGTTCTTGCTCAGAACTTCCGAAGGCCGGAGATAATTGTTGTTGAAACTTTGGTACTTTACTCCAAGCGGTCGTTTGTGTTTTACTATCGTCGGGCGGAGAGGGGAGACCATTTTCAAAAAACTTCCGCGAATCTTTCAAAATATCTTCCGATATATTCCCAAGGTTCAAATATAATTTTCCCGGAGTAGGGTTTGGCTTGTCGGGGTCTAAGAAAGGATCCAGCATCCAAAATTCTATAAACTCAACATTGGCTGTTTCAAAATCACTGAAATCAATTGCACGCATTACGCCACCCCATCTTGTTTCGGGGTTTAATAGTTCACCATCGGCTGTTATGTTTCTTGAATCGTAATTATATGGTCCACGAGTTTTCGGGAAGTAACTCATGTCAAAAGTCGTTTGATTCCCTTGCAAGGCATTAAAGTTTCGGTTCGGAAATACTTCTTGCTGTTGAATTAAACGAGTATAATGACTACTTACTTCACCCGTATCAATGTGTCCTGGTTTACAATTTTGATTTAAATCTGCCAAACAAGGATCTAAGTTATACCATGCCAGCTTCGCTCTATTTTTACCGTACTCACGATTATTTACTAAGCGAGCTTCTGGGAACAATTCTTGTCCCTTATCGTCGGTAGCACCATTAGGCGTACTCGCCAATTGCCAAGAGGTTACTGGGAATTTCAAATCGTAAGAACTTCTGGCTCCTTCAAAATCATCAATATAAATTTCTCCTGAACCGCTCGGTCCTTCAATCAATCTATGGTGACCGGGGAATAAGCGCGCTACTTCACCACTTGCCGTCATCATAGAGCTGGCTTCCGTTTTTAAAAGCGGTAGGTTGTTTAAAAAGGTAGTTACCCCTGGCAGCTCCTTTTGGTAATTGGCATCTAAACCGACTACCGTATTCTTTAAAGGGTCATCTCCAAAGGATACTTTATTAAAATAGGGACGCTCCGATAATCGTAAAATGGTAGAGCCCACCGTAAAATCATTATTAATAAAATAGTCTAGACGAGTCCCAACAAAATTTTGCACCTGAGTACCGAAGGCTGCATTATTCTCATAAGTCACGTTAATGGGTACGCCCGAGCTTAATACACCCGAATTAATGATTTTTAATTTACCTATCCCGTAGTCAATCGTAAAATCAACACCTTCTGTCAATCGTTGACCACCAGCCGACACATTGACCGAACCCTGAGGAATATTAAATCCACCCAAGAAAATTTCAGATGAATTAGCGGCTTCAAAATTACCCTTCATTACGAAACGATTAAACTGCGGGAATTGAATCGCTATATTTTTAGTAGAATCATAAAGTATATCATAGACATACTTTTTTTCTAAGGCTGTGTTGCCGTTGAATACGGGTTTTAAATCTTCACCAAATGGCTCAAGCACTGGGAAAATTACCTTACCCTGTTGAGATTGAATGGTCAAACCTTCTACATAGTCAAAGCGTCCGTCTGGCTGAGGATCACCTTGATTGTTCAGTCGGTCAAGGTTTAATAAATTCAAAAGAGGAATACCAGCATTGGGTCCTTCCGGTAAAAAGCGTTTTAGCCCACCGCCCGGATCTTGATACAAAACATTTAAAACAAAATTCTTTGGATTCACACCACTCGCTCCTAAAGGATAAATGTTTTTCATCATCAAATCCCAAATCGGTTTTCTAGGATCCGGAGTCGTTGATTTTAATAGTTTTAAGAAAAGAACTTTGGGCTCAGAACTATCTGGTGGCAGAGACTGAGAAAACTCACCTACCTGATACACCTTGCCATTATTTGTATATTCAAACGCCACACCGATGACATCATCGGGTTGCAATTGAGTATTCACAGATATGAAACCTAGCTGCGGATTAAAACTAAATTCATTTGGGTTTAGTTTTCTAGCAAAGGTTTTTTCAAAATCATTGGCTGCACGAAGACCTCTACTTTGCAAAGCAGTAATCACTGTACCCGTTTCTCGGATTCCTTGCGTCTGTAAAATTTGGGTGTATAAAGAGTTGGCATTATTGTTAGGTAAGCCAGAAGGGTTGGTTTGAAAGGATTGATTAAACGGTCGTGCTTCTCCTAAATCTTGCAGGGCTACTATGTCTCTCACATTTTGAGTCGTCCCTTGGCGATTTGTAATCCAAACCTCGATACGAGTAATATTATTCAATGATTGAATAATTGGGTAACGTTCCAAGGCACCATTATAACTATCTCTAAAATATTGTGCTAGTAAAAAGTGTCGGAAGTAATCATACTCATCTGATTGGATCTCAAATTCTTGCGTCTGCGCGCCTCCTTTTACAGAAAAGCTTTCTCTTCTTGATTTCTGCTGAGAAACTACATTGGTCATCATGAGTCGCCCAAACTGAAGTTGGGCTTTTATACCAAAAAGAGATTGCACTCCTTGAATCAATTGACTTTTTAAAGGAAAGCTAATATAACCTGCTTCTAATTTTCGAATAATATCGTCTTCTTGACCAGTCCATTCTAGCTTCAATTGATTTTCAAAGTCAAAATTAGCTTGCGTGTTATAATTAAAGTTCATCCGCATTTTATCACCAATCTTGGCTAGCATATTCAAATTCATTTGAATATCAAAATCAAAAATGCCGTACTTCTGCGCGCTCTGAACGAGTGCTGGGTTTTGAACGTTTTGCCAGTTACCACCAAAAAACATATTTACATTTCCTTGTGGCTTAACTTCTATTGAAGATCCGCCAAAAATTCTATCAAAGATTCGATTCCCTAATTCTACCTTAGGAATAATGCCTCCACTGCGTGAAATATTAAAAAGGGTATTCGCTCGTTTTCGCCAATAGGCATCTTCGTATCGACCCGCCTGATAATCCATGAATTCATCAAAGCTCATTTCAGTGGGATTGCGATAGTAAGACTCTCCAATTTTTTCTTTGATGGTATATTTTTTAGTTACCGGGTCATACTCATACTCCGTATTTAAATTTTTCGGATCTTTTAGGTCAAATTGTTTCCCGCTTTTGCCTGTTGCCTTATTACCTCCTCGGTCCTTAATGGGAAATTTTAGAGTATCTTTTTTAGTACTATCACCTGAAGGCAGGTCAAAAGGAAAATCAAAGGGCGCAGCTTTGGCAGTAGAAACTAAGGCTACACTAAAACTTCCGAGAAGTAGTAGAAAGGAATAATATAGTAGGTTTTTTTTATTCAAAGTGTTTTATATCTGTTTGAGGGCCAACTTGATTACTTCTTCAACTTGATCGTGCTCGCCTGAAGAAATAACTTTCTGAACCGCTTTGTATGCCACATTACGTGCGATACCTAAGCTTATCAATGCAGTTAACGCATCTTGGCTCAAATTATTATTACTTGAAGGTTGTAATTCTACATTTTCACTTGATTTTATGAGTTTGTCCTTTAATTCTAATATCAAACGCTGTGCCGTTTTTGGACCAATTCCTTTTATACTTTTTATTACAGCCTCATTTCCATTGATAATAGCGTGACTAATTTCAGTGGGCTGCATACCGCTTAGCGCTACGCGTGCTGTAGAAGTTCCAATACCCGAGACAGAAATCAGGTGTAGAAATAAGTCTCGTTCTTTTTCATCAAAAAAACCATACAGGCTTTGTGTCTGCTCGGTGATATGGTGATAAATGAAAAGTTTACCTTTTTTCCAATCTTGGATTTGCTCATAGGTATTCAAACTAATATGAATCTCATAACCAATACCACCTGCCTGCATCCAAATGTTAGCAGGTGTTTTTCTCACTATTTCTCCTTCTATGAAAACTATCATAAACCATTATCAAATATAGCGGATTTGAAAGTAGCAGAATCCTAGAGGCATTCGAAAAACGTTAAAATTTACCTTATATCATTAAATATGATTTTTATATGATTTTCACCTCTTTGTTTTAGGTTTGCAATGTGAAACCAATTCGAGTATTGATAGCGAAAGTGGGTTTAGACGGTCATGACCGCGGTGCGAAAGTCATCGCAGCTGCTCTGCGAGATGCGGGTATGGAGGTAATTTACACCGGCTTACGTCAAACACCTGCCATGGTGGTGGCTGCAGCCTTGCAAGAGGATGTAGATGCTATCGGTGTGAGTATTCTTAGCGGAGCTCATATGACAGTTTTCCCTGCTTTGATTGAAAAAATGAAAGAGGAGGGTGTAAAAGATGTACTACTGACAGGCGGAGGAATTATTCCTGCTGAGGACATGGATACCCTGCGCGCTATGGGTGTAGGTGAATTGTTTTCACCGGGTACGCCTACTACTGAAATTGCCGATTATATTAAAGAGTTTGTGGCTAGCCGAGTTGATGATTAGCTCATTTTGATAATGGTTTTGGAATCACCAATTTAACAAATCACCAAATCCAATACTTACCTTTGCGGCGTCGTGGAAGATTTTGACGTCATATCAGAACGCCTAGAAACCCTAATTGAGTTGGAAGCTTGGGGTGAAATCAATGATTTCATTAATGAGTTGAATATCTCTGATGTGGTAGAAGTCATGGAGGAGTTCGAAGAGCACGCGAGTCGATTCTTTCTTCAGCTAGATTTTAATAGAGCCGTAGCCGTTTTTGGTGCTTTGGATACCAATGACCAAGAAGATTTACTTCACTCAATTCCTGCTAACAAAGTAGCACAACTGCTCAATGAATTGCCGCCCGATGATAGAACGGCTTTGCTGAGTGAGCAGGATAGTTCGGTAGTAAAAGAATTAATCAAGGTACTCAAACCGGAAGAACGAAAAATTACCTTATCACTCCTAGGCTATCCCGAAGATTCGGTAGGGCGACTGATGACGCCTGATTATATTGATGTAGAACCGGATTGGACAGTAGAGCAGGTGCTGAATTTTATTAGGGACTACGGAAAAAGCTCTGAAACGATTGACGTAATTTATGTAACAGACGAGAAGGGAACCTTTTTAGATGACATCAGAATTCGCGATTTCTTAATTGTCGATCCTTCTAAAACCTTAGTATCTGATTTGATGGACGAGCGTTTTATTACGTTGAATGTAAATGAAGATCAGGAAACAACGATGGATGTTTTCCAAAAAAACAATCGGGTAGCACTGCCTGTAGTAGACGATAAGAATATTCTGCTGGGCATTGTAACGATTGATGATGTACTGGTGGTTCAGGAAGAGGAGTTTACCGAGGATATCCAAAAGATTGGTGGTACCGAAGCCTTAGATGAAGCTTATCTAGATACCTCCATTCCTGATTTATATAAAAAACGAGTCATCTGGCTTATGGTGCTTTTTGTAGGTGAGCTGCTTACCATCATGGCGATGCGTAATTTTGAAGATGAAATTGCCAAAGTGGCTTTGTTGGCCACATTCATTCCGCTAATTATTAGTAGCGGCGGTAATACAGGTTCGCAGGCTGCTACGCTTATTATTCAGGCTATGGCGCTGGATGATATTGATTTGAGAGATTGGTGGCGTATCATGCGTAAAGAAATTATTTCTGGAATTTTATTAGGGCTTACCCTTTGCTTAATGAGTGTTTTAATTTTTGGTGCATGGCACTTGGCTACCAATTCTTTTGGCGACAATTACCTCCCCATTTCATTAGTGATTGGTTGCTCCTTGATTGGGGTAGTACTGTGGGGAACACTAACAGGCAGTATGCTTCCGATTTTATTAAAACGATTAGGTGCGGATCCTGCGGCATCTTCTACACCTTTTGTAGCCACACTAGTTGATGTAAGTGGGTTAATTATCTACTTCTCTTTTGCTATGCTGTTTTTGAGTGGTGGGTTACTCTAATTGAAGCCATATTTTAGGACTATAGATAATAGTTTTTTCTTGCTCCGTTTGAAATCTATTCTTTTACAAATTGCGTAGAGTATTTTCTTTTTTCTTTATCGACTAATTTGTAGAGATATGAACCACTTGCTAGTGAGGATATATCAGTTCTTTCTTGAAATTTAGTTGTGGATAGTAGTTTACCGTTTAGAGTAAAAATTTGAGTAGAAACAATTTCTTTAAAAAAGGAAGCATTTTTTAATTTAATAAAATTGGTACTTGGGTTCGGGTAAAGAATTGGTTTATCATAAACAGGAATTTGAAAATTTTGTTTAGTATTTGTAGGTAAATAATTCTGAATAGGATTACCATTTTTGTCGAAGTATAAATAGTATGTATCGTGTTCCCGATTATTTAAAGGGTACTCATATCGTAGTAAAATTGCCAAACAGCCGCTATCTTTTGTGGCGACCATTTTACTTACAAGATAAGAAGCATCGCCACCAATGGTCTTTTCCCAAAGTGTGGTTCCGAGGGTATCTGTTTTTGATAAAATAACATTGTTTGAACAAATTGCAGGTGGATGAAAAAACAGTTCGCAACGCTTATCACCGTAAGCAAAATAATCGTAACGGCCGATTGAAGCTTGGTCATGATACCCATATTCAAACTTTGGATTTGCGCCGATGTTCTTTTGCCATAAATATTGCACAATAGAATCATTCACAATTCTGAACTTGTTTAGGTAGTAGAAATTTGGTAGAACGGTCGGATTGTATTCGCTTATAGGCCTAAACTGGTCCGAGTTTCCGTTATTTACATAACTTTTGAAATTGATCCTTCCTAGCTTGCTTGTATCGATTAAAGGTATTTTTTTAAAAGAAGTTAGGTTTTTTGGTAATTTGTAATAAGCGCTAGTAAGACTAAGCATGAGGTTGTAAGAACTGTCCAAAGAATTTTGAATTATACCTCGCACCAAATCAACATGGCTAATGGTATCGCTTAAATGCAACCGGTTACCTGAGAAGTCATAAACTCCTAGCCGAGAGAATACAGGTATTCCAAAATTAGGTATTGGGTGTAGTATTACGATCTGACTATCAAGGTTAGGAAGTATAAAATAGTCATAGTCGCCGGAGTTTTGTCCGTATTGAATATCACAAACCTTACTTATAGTTTGATTTCTTATTTGGCAGAGTTCAATGGGGTAGTTATTGTCTGTGTCAAAACTAGGTGTGAAATTTGCCCGCGGCATATTCTTTCTCAAGAAATAAATATTATCTTTAAAAGCAAACATAGTAAAGGCCAAGTAATAACTAAATGTATCAACGGAACCAATCATTTTAGTGATTTTCTGGGTGTTAGACTTTACATTAAATGTAATAAAAGAGGTGGTAAAAGAATCCGGACTATTAAAAAAAGTGCTATTATATTGGCCATCTTTAGGGTTTTTTAGTAAAGCCATTACGAATATAGAATCGTTGATTTGCTCGCAATCAAAAACCGTTTCGGTTCTAGCATAGGACGCAGCTAATTTTTCCAATGGAATATTTTGGCTATAAAGTTGTTGAGCCATTATAAAAAACCCAAGGCAACTTATCGTTGCCTTGGAAATATATAATTTAGTGATCCTAAAAAGTAGCATATTGTCCTTCAAAAATGTTGTGAATTTGGTGAATACCGCTATTCCCAACAGCATTCGCATAAATATCAACCCATATTACTTGTAAAGTACTACCTCCAATAGCTTGTTGGACCAAATCTTTTGCTCCATCATTGTAATGTTGAAATTTTACATGAGGGAACATATTACTAGAACTAGTCCAATGGAATAATTTATCATAGTTCGGGCTATTAGAATTAAAGTCAGGAGGAATAGGCGAAGAGATTCTATTTACACTATATGGATAAATATTTGCTACAGCTGTTTGCCCATTACCCATTTGAACTACGTTATATTCACTAGAAACACTCGCAGTTAGTATTTGTGCCGCCAAGTATGGGTTTACATCTGTAGTGGGAAAATTAAATGCACCAATAGTTTCTTCGCCAAAAGATACATCGGCGAGAAGTTCAACCGTGCTAGATGTAACAATACCAAGCTGAATATTAATGAATTTAGGTACCGTACCATTCGAGATTCCATGCTGTTCCATATCAGTCATGAATACATCAAATTCGTTGGTTAGGTCTTGACCAGGAATAATAGCCCCGTTTAATGGAACAATGATTGTCGACGACACGGTTTCTGATATTAAATCTACAAGATTACTGTATTCTAAATAGTTTGCTGCCGCCTCGAAGGTCCAAGCGCCATCCTGTAACTGAATATCTTCAAAAGTTGTTTTTGACGTAGCGCTACTGAACTTCGTATGATTAATAAAGTTTATGACTTTATCATGAACCTCTTCTTTTTTTACTTCAAAATTAATTTCAGTATTTGAAAGTGAAGTCAAGTCGTTGGTTGTTGCAATGTTGTCCTTTTGGCATCCGGATACCAACAAGCCCAGCGCTACAATTACACAAACTGTAATTGCCGATTGTTTAATGTTTTGTATTTTCATAAATATTATCTTTTAGTCCTTTCTCATTGTTCAGTATTCCTGTTCCTTGGCAGTCGAATAAAAATGAAGCTTAACCTCCCCGTCAAAGCCGTGAGATTGATTGTTTGTATAGTAGTTTTTCCTGAATTACTAAATTCGTGGATATGATTAAATAAAAAAACGCACACCGTGGGCTAGCATCACTCGTAGTTGAGGTTCTTCGAAGACCTTTGGCACAAGCAACGCAAAACACCCACGATATACGCGGGCGTTGAGCATTGAACTTGACTGTGCCAATTGAAAGATTCGAAGATTTCAACTACAGTCTATTCATAGCAGAACGCTAAAATATTATTGCAATAATTATAAGAACTTAGTTTAATTAACGAATATACAACACTTTGATTTAATTCTCTCCTGAAATTTTATGCATATTAAATCTTTCCTTGCAATCCGTATGAGATATTAGCGGCGAATGGATTTGCAGAGTTGTACACTAATGCTATGAAAGTACAATATAACACACCCTTTACTGGTCCAAATACCACCTCTGCATTGTACCTGAGACACCACCCCGCTGTACAAATTTCAATAATAAAACTAACACAAATCCGATAACCTACGTTACTAAACTAGAAAATGACAAGATGATTATATTTCCTAATCCCACAGATAATGATATAGTGCTTAAATTTGTACCAAAAGTTAAAGGGCAATTGCGGTATGCATTATATGATTTGCAAGGGCGAATTGTGATACAGGGTGAGTCAGCTGTGCGCATCATTGGTATTGAGTACTTCTTACCAATAGATCTACCAGAATTAAGTAGCGGATTGTATATATTAAAATCAAAGCTTCAGCATAAAACGTTCACAAATAAATTAAGAATTGAATAGATATGAAAAATAAAATAATTTATATATTGGGCATTTGTTTATTCTTGATATCATGTAAAAAACAAGATACAAATGTCATAACATATAACCATATAGGATATATCTATAATAGTATAGATAGTACTTCATTCAATAGTACAGAGTTTAAGCTTTATAATCTAGAAAGAGGAGTAAGTCAAAATAAAATTGAACAAGAACATTTTTTCTATACTGATGAAGGTGGTTATTTCAATTTCACTACTAAGCAATCTGTGGGTTTGTTAGCTTGGCCATCTTTTCACTTTGGTTCGGCCTATACAGGACCTCCCTATTTCAGCACATCGCGGAGTAGTGAGAAGGATGCCGATGGTAACTATACTTATCATTACGACACCCTTTATACCGAGCCGTATCAATAAACGAGTAAGCAAGTGTTAGGGTAGTCTTCTGTAAAAAGAAAACCACCACGCATACTCGTGGTGGTTTAAAACTCAATTTTAATTAATATTATTCAACAATTACTTTTACCGAAGCGTCGTCTATTTTTATAATATAAAGTGCAGGCACCCAATGAGAGGTGTTGATTTCTAATTCTTTTTTAATAGTGTCATGATGAATTACTCTTCCGTTCAAATCATAAACACTCACATTTTTAGTTTCTTGATTCGGTGAAAGGATAGAGAGCGTAATAAAATCTTTCGCAGGGTTTGGACTCACGCTGAGAAGTGTTTTTTCTTTTGCGATTGTATTTACATTCGTAGTGTTGGTATTCTGTCCGTTGAAAGTAGGCTGCATCGTTTGAAACGGTCCCGTACCATTGAGAAATCTACCATAACTCACATCAGTAGTTTGTGCAGGAAAAATAATTTGATCTACAATCGTTCCACTTGGATTAACTAAGAATAAGGTTTCACCGGCTGATGCTAATTTAAAGTTCGCATGAAATACACCTTGCGAAGAATCTTCATCTGCCCATATAATTTGATAGCCTTGTGCTGGTAAATTGGTTCCTGCTGGGATTTCCCATTTCATAAGATTATCAATTTTATCTGACAGGTAGTATCCACCGATATTTACATCAGCGTTTGTGTTATTGTGCAGCTCAATCCAATCATCAAATTCTCCGACATCATCACCTTGCACGGTGCTGTTGGAAGCGAGAATTTCATTAATCACAATGTCCGTCACCGGTGGTGTGGCAATATTAATGGTATGGTATTCATGCTCAGCACGTACGGGTGAAAACTTACCGATATTATTATTGTCAGCATAAATATAGTATTGTACGGAAATATTAGCCATCGTAACATCGGCACCATACACGCCATCATTCGCAGCACCGTCATTGTGTGCTCCATCATCATACATTAAAATTCTTGTAAAGCGATCCTCTGCTGAATTTCTATACCCCAAGTAAACAGTAGTCTCATTAGCAATAGTAGCCGTGACAGTTACGGTAGAATTTAGCGTAGGACTCGTATTAGAAACCGTAACCCCTGTGATAGTTGGCTCAGTTGCCGTGAAGTCGCTTAATCCTAAAAGGTAAGTTGCTCTTGGCCCCATAAGGTTGGTAATACCAATATAGCTTCCGCCGCCTGGTCCAGGTCCGCCTCCAACATCTGAAGTCAAATTATTTTGGAAGTTGGCAAAGGTGAAAAATTTATTAGGATCATTTTGCACGGCAGTGCTAATCGTACTTTGTAAAGTTTGCCCTTGTATTTGATACAAGCCATTGGAAAAATTTTCCATAAGCATTGTTTTTAGGTGTGCAAGATACATTCTACGAAAAAGAGGAACGGCCATCAATTCTTGTACTAATGGCAGGTCAGAATCATTTACATTAAGCAAATGGCTCATTTGTTGTTTGGCCGTATTAGAATTTAGGCTACCAGTACTTGTCAAGCGAAATCCTCCAAATGATTCATTTAAATCCCAAACTACGGGATTGAACCGACCATTATCGTCTCGGTATAAATAATAATTTTGTTTGAAGCCACCTATGTAGCTATCCAAATTAACGAGTGCATTATCAAAGGCGAGCATCCAAATGGCACGGTCTACATCTAAAATACGTTCAATCGAAGCTGTTGTATTTTTCAATGTATCGCAAAGGTCAATGAGTTCTTGCCAACCATTATCAGATTTAAGTTCATAAGCATCATAATAATCTGTGCTATCTTGGCCTAAATAAACTAAGTCAGGAAAATCATTAGATTGAGGTCCGGCACCGGCCGGAGGGTTACATTTTACAAAGGTATTTTTCTTGGAATAGAACTTTCGATTTACAAAACCTTTATTAATGGATTCAGAATTGCTGTATAAACCAATCAAGGTTCCATTTACACTTACATTGGCGTAGTTGGATTGTGGGGCATGCATATATTGTCTCAACACTTGGTAGGATAGTACTTCGCGCAAAAAGGAAGGATCTTTTGCTACATTACTAAGCTTGATATCTGTGTAGCCTTGATAATCTTGCTCTTTGTAAGTATCCAATTCTATGTGAAACGGATTTTTTACTTGGTTAGAGCGGTAGGTGCTATTTCCTTTGTATTTCACACCGACACTATCAAATGTGGTATTGTTTATTTTTACGGCTGTTGCCATTATATATCCATCGGCACCTGCTTTTTCTGCATCTAAGAGCTGGTCCCAGTTGTTTTGAGCAAAAGTGATTTCAATGGATTGAATGCTTGTAAGGTCATAAAAATTTTGAGCCTGAACAGCCACTTGAATCGTTGCGAAGGCTGTTAAAAGGAGTAGTATTTTTTTCATATTAATAGTAATTATTTTTTAGACGTTTTGTGGGATCAAATCCTTTGCTAACTTTCGATAATGCGAGCATAAGAATCCCTACTTGAAAATTAACGATCTATTGCTTACCAACAGTATTCTTCGCTGTGGTTTGCTATTTTTTAATGAAAATCTGTTCTATAAAAAAGCCCGACTTGTTGGTTAGCAACAAGTCGGGCATTGTAGTTAATATATGTGATTCCTATTTATCCTTCAGCAGGTGCTTCAGCTTTAGCTTCTTCGCTCCCTTCTCCTTCTGCACCCTCTTCTCCTTCATCACCATCGCCTCCAGCATTTGCTTCTTGTTTCAGTACACGTGTAGTGGCTACTGCGCAAACAGGAATACGTGGGGAGTGCATGATTTCTGCATCTTCAAATACTACATCAGAAATACGTAAGTTTTTACCAATCAATAGTTCAGAAATATCTACCTCGATATGCTCAACTAAATTAGCTGGCACAGTACGTACGCTAATCGTATTCATTTTAGGTACAAATCGACCACCATTTTTTACACCTTCGGCCGTACCTACAAATTTTAATGGAATGTTGGCAATTACTTTTTTGCCTTCTACCAATTCTAAGAAGTCTAAGTGAGTCACCTTATCTGTTAATTTATGGAACTGCAAATCTTTCAAAATACATTTGTACGATTTCCCATCCACTTCGATATTGGCGAGCATAAATTCTGCTGTATACACAATATCACGAAACTCTAGGGGAGAAGCGTAAAAGTGAACTGTTTCATTACCTCCGTAAATTACTGCAGGCACTTGCCCCTCAGAACGTAGCCGACGAGAGGATTTCTTCCCGGTTTCGCTTCTAAGTTGTCCTTTGATAGTAATACTTTTCATTGTTTATTATTTTTTTAATGGAGCGCAAATGTAAGTAATTTTTATGATAAAGCTAATAGCCTACAGAAATTACTGGATTGGTCAACTTTTTATTCAATAAAAGATACAGCCAGTCTTTAAAATGCTCCCCGTATTCTTTGATTGCCCTGATCTATTTTTTAGCCAACTGGCTCGGCTTTAGTCTCTTTTTTTTTAGTACTATGAATGAATAATGAGCTAATTGATTTATTCTCAAACATATTACGAATCGCTACTGAGAAAAGTTCGGCTGTGCTGACAACTTTAATCTTACTTGACTCTTGTTTTAAAGGAATGGTATCACAAACTACTAATTCAGTCAAGACAGAATTGTCAATATTTTCATAAGCTTTTCCACTTAATACAGGGTGCGTACAAAAGGCTCTTACACTTTTAGCTCCTTTTTCCATTAGCATAGCAGCACTACGGGTGAGAGTCCCAGCGGTGTCACAAATGTCATCAATTAAAACAATATTTTTATCAGTAACATCTCCAATAACAGTCATAGAAGCAATTTCATTGGCTCGCTTTCTCTGCTTATCACAAATAACCATTTCAGCATTAAAGTAAGTAGCTACTTCACGTACTCGATTTGTGCTACCCACATCTGGACTGGCAAAACATAAATCTTCGATTTCTAAATTTTCTATGTACGGGATAAAAATGGCTGAACTATCCAAATGATCCACAGGTATGTCAAAAAAACCTTGAATTTGTGGCGCATGTAAGTCCATGGTCATAATTCTGTTTGCACCTGCTTTCGCAATCAAGTTGGCACATAATTTAGAGGCGATAGAAACGCGAGGTTTATCTTTTCGGTCTTGGCGGGCCCAACCGAAGTAAGGAATTACAGCCGTTATGTAACCGGCCGACGCTCGTCGAGCAGCATCCATCATCATAAGAAGTTCCATGAGGTTGTCCGATGGGGCATTGGTACTTTGTACTAAAAACACATAGTCACCGCGTACGCTTTCTTTGTATTCTGGTTGAAATTCACCATCGCTAAACTGTTGAATATGCAACTCACCCAAGGGGATATCAGCATGTTCGGCAATTGCTTTGGCTAAATCGGGTGTGGCATTTCCTGAGAAAATTTGTATTTCGGATCGCATAGTTATATATTATGGTATGGAATTTGTACACAAATATATAAGCGCGCCTAGTATTTTTATAGGGTGACTGAGCTAATGTGTATAAGTCTTTTATTAATCATGAAAAATTACTCTAAATCACTTCTCGTACTTTTTGTTTTATCTCTCAATGTGGGCGATGCAAACGCTCAAACCAAAACGAAAGAATTAGATTTACGAAAAGCACCTAAATTTTGGGTGAATGCAATTCAATCAAGTTATGATAAATTCACCAAGGAAGATGATTTTTTAGTATATCAAAAAACTAGCCGCTGGGCAGACCGAAATACTGAGCTTCCGGTACTAGTACAAATGTTTAAAGGGCGCTTATATCATTTTATTATTTTTGCTGATCCGGGTGTTCATAAAGTTCAAATGAAATTAGGAAAAAGAGGAGTGGGGCACATCGTAACGGATAAATTTTATCCGAAACGCGATGGAGAATTTTCTACTGAATTTACGCATGTTTGTTCTAAAACAGGGTATTATTTACTTACGCTATTCCAACGTGGCGGCAATAAAAAACAATTGGCGCACATTTCAATCTTACAGAAAAAAAGAGATGAAAATAGGAGCTTAGAATTTGGGTATTAGTTTTATTTTTCTGACAAAATCAATTTTAAAATTGGGTTGATATCAGCCGCTTGATTGTAAATCATAAAGTGATTGCCCCCTTTGATTAGATAGTCGGCTTCTACAAACGAATGCTGTAGTAGTAAATCTTTGTCACCATGTATGTGTGTTACCGGGCAAGGGATTTCTGTATTTTTCCATCGGCTAATACTACGCATAGCCCACGATAAATAATCTTCATCTAGTTGATTAATAAAGTCATCTGCAATTGCTTTTTCTGCATCCGTTTTTGTTCCTAAAAAACTATGCATCATCGGCTTACTGTTTTTGACTAAACTCATCGGAACTAAATTATCTAATCCTAATTGCCCAGCCATTTTTATTTGAGGGGGCAGTTCTTTTTTAGTCTTGCATGACGATATTAAAATAACTCGTTCTACATCAATTATTTTTGCAATTTCCATAGCGACCATTCCTCCAAAAGAAAGCCCGACTAAGATTGGTTTTTCACCTTTGATTTTTTTAGCTAATCGTTGTGCATAGGATTCTATGGATTCTCTTTTTTGAGTTGGCGTGAGCCAAGGTAGATATTTTGCTTGATGTTGTTTTACAAAATCAAGTTTATCAAAGGCGCGGTGGTCGGCACCCAATCCGCTTATATAATAAATGTTCATGTTGGTTATGAAAAATAAAAAACTAATAGTAAATACTTATTCTCGATTCCGTCTCGGTCGTTTGCTGTAGGTGCCATAAACTAATTGGTCTTTGGTGTTTTCTTGATAGCCCGCCCGTTGTTTTACCAAATCAATACAGCTATAAAGTGCATGCAAGTATGAACTGGTATTCGCCATGTCTTTACCCGCAATTTCAAAAGCGGTTCCATGGTCTGGCGATGTGCGAACGATGGGTAAACCTGCTGTGAAATTGACTCCCTCATCTTGATCTAAGGTTTTAAAGGGAATCAAACCTTGATCGTGATACATAGCTAAAACGGCGTCAAACTCTTGGTAAGCGCTACGCGCAAAAAATCCGTCAGCCGCATAGGGGCCGAAAACTAAAACATTTTTAGAACGCAATTGCTCTAGGGCCGGTTGGATAATTTCTTTTTCTTCTGAACCGATTAAGCCATCGTCTCCCGCATGAGGATTGAGTGCTAAGATGGCAATTTTGGGTTTTTGTATTCCAAAGTCTGCTGTCAGTGATTGGCTTACGATTTCTGTTTTTGATACAATGGCATCGGCAGTTATATGATTTTTTAATTCCGTTACGGGTACATGTTCTGTAAGTAAGGCTACGCGTAAAAAGTCAGTACATAACATCATCGCAACGTCCCTTGCTCCAAACTGATCTTTTAAATAAGGAGTATGACCGCTATAGGCAAAGTTGGGGCCTTGCACATTTTTTTTATGTATTGGCGCCGTTAGTAGGGCATCAATTTGTTTGTCTTTGATACATTGTACGGCTACTTCTAAACTGCGCACTGCATATTTACCTCCTTCGGGTGTTAGTTTGCCTGGTTCAACTTTTGCATCCTCTTGCCAACAAGTGTATACGTTCAACGCTTTTGGGTTTAGCTTATCCCAATCCTTGACGCTAGTATATTTGAAATTAGGTGCAATTGTTTTTGCATAAAAGCTGATTACTTTATTACTGGCAAACAATACGGGTGTGCAATATTCAAACAACTTAGTGTTGCTAAACGTTTTTATAATTAATTCTAATCCGATTCCATTTAAATCGCCGGTGGTTAATCCTATGATTGGTTTTTTTTCCATGCTTATGTGTTTGTAAATATATTGTGTTCTTCCACGACAATCTCTTTTCCAAAAAACATTGACGCTGAATTAGCAAATGTCTCGGTATAATCGCTAACTAAAAATTTATTTTTGGGGCTCAATTTTTCTGTTTGAAGTAACTCTTGACTTTTTAAATACGAATGAACATCTTTTGCCATAAAGGTAGCATTGCTGTAAACAGTAATTTTTTGGTCAAAAAAAGTTTCAACCGATTCTTTTATCAATGGGTAGTGCGTGCAGGCTAAAACCAATGCCTCAATAGGTTCAAATTTCTGAAGATATTCTTTTATAATTTCTTCTGAAATTTTATTGGTATTAAATCCTTCCTCTATCATAGGCACTAATAGTGGAGTGGCCAAGCAGTTCAGTGACATTTTGTTATTGTACTCCGCTAGTAATTTTGGATAAATGTTACTTGCGATGGTTGCTTGCGTGCCGATTAAGCCTACTTGCTTATAATTTTCATTGGCAATAGCTGCTAGCATAGGCCGTATGACGCCTCGAATTTCAATTTGCTTGTGATATTTTTTTCTAAGGTAACTTGCAGCACTGGCCGAAGCTGAATTGCAAGCAATGACAATCAATTTTACCTTTTGTTTTATTAAAAAACGGACAATCTGTTCGCTGTATTCAATAATATGCCTTCTGCTTTTCTCACCGTAAGGAAGGTGGAGTGTATCACCATAGTAAAGCAATGATTCCCTTGGCAGTGCGTCATGAATTGCCTTGGCGACAGTGAGTCCGCCAAGTCCACTATCAAAAATGCCAATAGGTGCTGATTGCATTGGCGCCAAAAGTAATTTTTTTTTGTACCACCGTCAAATGCGGGCTAAGGAATCGTAGAATAATCATGTAGAAAAATGGATAAATGAGTTTGTTCGGAATACTGTATATTCGCTTTTAAGCCCTACGGAGTCGTTAGGCTTTTTATATACGAATTCAAGTGAAAATTAATATACAATATGGACATAGCAATAATAGCCATTGCAGCAGTGATCGCGCTGGGCATAGGCATTTTAATAGGAAAAATAATCTTTAGTAAAAATACTCAAAACTTAATAGACGAGGCAGAGTTAAAATCAAAAGCAATCATATCAGAAGGGGAGACCAAAGCCAACGCTTATTTTGAAAAAAGAAAACTAGACGCTAAAGAAAATTTCATTCAGAAAAAAGCTGAGCATGAAAAACAGACGCAACAACGGAATCAAAAACTGAAAGATGCTGAAAACAGAATTAAGCAAAAGGAGGGCGATTTAAATAAAAAAAATCAAGATGCGGCTCGCTCTAAAAAAGAGTATGACCAAAAAAAGGAAACGCTTACTAAACAATTGCAAGTAATCTCTAAAAAAGAAAAAGACTTAGAGGAGCAGCACATGCAGCATGTCAATGCGTTGGAAAAGGTTTCTAATTTAAAAGCCGAGGATGCCAAAGTACAATTGGTAGAGCTGATGAAGTCAGAGGCTCGTACAGATGGGATGGCACACGTCCAAGAGATAATGGAAGAGGCGAAGTTGACGGCTAATAAAGAAGCAAAGAAAATTGTAATTCAAACCATTCAACGCACGGCTGCTGAGCAAGTGATAGAAAACTCGATCACGGTGTTTAATTTAGAAAGTGATGCGCAGAAAGGGCAAATTATTGGACGAGAAGGGAGAAATATCCGAGCGATAGAATCTGCAACCGGGGTTGATTTAGTAATTGATGACACACCTGAGGCGATTATTTTAAGTTCGTTTGATCCATTGCGTAGAGAAATTGCGCGACTTTCCCTACAGCGCTTAACACAAGATGGGAGAATTCACCCTGCCAGAATTGAGGAAGTCGTGAATAAAACGAGAAAGCAAATTAATGAGCAAGTAATGGAAATCGGGAATCGGACGGTTATTGATTTGGGAATTCATGGCTTGCACAAAGAGTTAGTACGTATGGTTGGTAGAATGAGATTCCGGTCTTCTTATGGTCAGAACTTATTAATGCACTCGCGTGAAACGGCTAACCTCTGTGGCATTATGGCGGCTGAATTAGGATTGAATCCTAAGCTAGCGAAACGAGCGGGTCTTTTGCACGATATAGGAAAAGTACCCGAAGAAGAAACAGAGCTTTCTCATGCCTTGTTAGGTGCAAAGTTGGCCAAAAAATATGGAGAGCACGAAGCGGTTGTCAATGCGATTGGTGCGCACCATGATGAAATGGAAATGAAATATGTTATCTCGCCTATCATACAAGCTTGTGATGCAATGAGTGGAGCCCGACCAGGAGCCCGACGAGAAATTATGCAAAGCTTTTTACAAAGAGTGCAAGATCTTGAAAACTTAGCCTTAGAATACAAAGGAGTTGAAAAAGCCTATGCTGTGCAAGCAGGTCGTGAGCTACGTGTGATTGTTGAAGCGGACAAAGTGAGTGATGCTGAGAGTGACACTTTATCTTTTGACATAGCGGATAAGATTCAGAAAGAGATGCAATATCCAGGTCAAATTAGAGTGACCGTCATACGGGAGAAACGCGCCGTGAACGTTGCCAAGTAAATATTGTTAAGTTAATTATAATTTTTTCGTCATATATATATGACGAAAAGAAGAAAGTTGGCTTTTAAAAATGACAATGCGAAATGGTATCTTTGGAATAAGAAAAAGAAATGAAATTGAAAAACCCAGCCTTAGAAATAATTGTTAATAATTTCGAGATAAATAATAATTCGTTATTTATATTTAACATATATTTACGAGCTAATTAAAACTCACAGTTAAACATTATGAGATTGAGACTAATTATTACAGTACTATTGATAGCAACAAGCCAGTTCGCTTTTGCCCAAGCAGGAGGGATTGACGGAAAGATTCTTGATGAAAAGGGTCAGCCTATACCATTTGCTAGTGTGGGTGCTTTTGAAGGAGGAATTTTGAAAGGACAAGGGAAATCAAATTTTAATGGAAACTATAAGATTAAACCGTTGGATGGAGGTACTTATGACTTACGTGTAAGTTCTGTAGGTAAAAAGAAAATGGAACTAAAGGGAGTTGTGGTTAGAACGAATCGTTCTACTACTACTAACGTAACCATGGTAAGTTCGAAATCTAAGCTGCCTGCTGTAAAAATTGTAACGAAGAAAATAATTGATGCTGAAGATCCAGGCGGTCAAACAGTAGGAAAGGAAGTCATTCAAAATATAGCGGGTAACAATGCCTTGAAGGCTCTTGAAACCATGGTAGGTGTAGATAATGGTGGTAATGCCGGAGGAGCAGTTAATATTGGTGGTGGTCGTTCTGATGAAACCTTGTATATCGTAGACGGGATGCAAATTAGAGGTTCGCAAGCGATTAGTAATTTACCGCCAGAGTTATTTCGATCCATTGAGGTTTTTAAATCAGGAGTTCCTGCTAAGGTAGGAAATGCTACGGGTGGTGTAATTGAGGTGAATTTAATTAACTTATCTCCTACACTAAGAGGTGGTATTCGTGGGCAACACTCTTTTGATGGCTATAATAATAATGCATTAAACTTTAACCTTTCCGGTCCCTTAGCCTTTAAGAAAGATTCGACGGGTAGAAAATTAAATCCAGTATTAGGTTTTGTATTGAGTTTAGCGGGTAAATACAATAAAGACCCTAACCCTTCTTATATTGGCTATAAGGCCTTGAAGCCAGACGTGTTGGAGAATCTTCAACAAAACCCATTGACGACGAACCCAATCGGAACAGGCGCAGCTTCTTTTTTACCTACTTCGGAAACCATTACGGCTGATGATTTTGAACAAAGACGTGCTCGTGAAAACGGTGAAAATTATAATCTGAGTTATGCAGGTAAGTTAGACTTTGCTCCATCGCCTCGTTTAAATATTCGCCTCGGTACTTTTTTCGATTACAACAGAAGTCGAGGGTGGAGTTTAGCGAATTCGCTATTTGCACCTGACGCAAATTCTATTAACAACAGTTATACAGCAAGAGGTTTCTTGAGATTGCAGCAATCGTTGGGTAAGCCCAATGCTGATCAAGATGCTGTAATTTCTAATGCATTCTACAATGTTCAACTTACCTATCAACGTGGGTATGGACAATCAGAAAACCCAAACCATAAACAAAATGTTTTTGACTATGGATATTTAGGAAGATATGATCAAGAAACTAGCCCAGTGTACCGTCCTGATACATTCACTGCCCCAAGTGGTCAGGTGTATGAAGGTTGGAGGTTTATTGGTGATGCCTTTACTGATTTGGAGTATACTGCCGGAGGTAAAAATCCTTTGTTAGAAAACTACACAAACCAAGTAATGGGTGATGATCGTTTTAATATAAGAAATCAAAATACATTACAAGCTCTTCAAGGTTTACGAAACGGAGATGCGCCTTCAAGTGCTTATGGTCTCTGGACAGGTCCTGGTTCTCAAATCAATAGCTTTGCTTATTCGCAGAGCGATCAGTTTGATTTGAATTTAGGAGCTTCATTTGATATTAATCAAGGAATAAAGAATAAGGAAAACAAAGATGCTATCACACACCAAATTGAATTTGGTTTAGGTTATCAGCAAATTACGAATCGAAACTATGGAGTAGGCGCTTCTGGACTTTGGAATCTTATGCGTCTAACTACGAATAGTCATATTCAAAATTTCGATGTTTCTAATCCAAGATTTGTAGTGGGTGGAAATGAATATACTGAGCAGCAATTATTAAATAGTGGTTTGCAATTCTCAGAATTTGATACGGTTAAGTTCGATCGATTGTATTCGGAAGGTGACCAATCAAGATTTGACAAAGAACTCCGTAAAAAATTATTCAACGGAAATGAAAGAAATACAGATTTAATATTCACGGATAATTTAGATCCTTCTACTTTTTCTTTAGATATGTTTTCTGCTGAAGATTTATACAATCAGGGAAATGGTTTCGTAAACTATGCTGGTTATGATTACCTAGGAAATATTCAAAGAAACCAACCAAACTTTAATGATTTTTGGACAAAAAGAGATGCACGAGGCGATTACTTACGACCAATTGCTCCTTACAATCCGAACTATATGTTTGGGTACTTATCTGATTTATTTAAGTATAAAGATGTGACCTTTAATATCGGTGTACGAATAGATCGGTTTGACGCGAATCAGAATGTATTACGTGATCCTTATTCTTTATATGGTGTGCGTGATTTAGGTTCTATCAAGGATGAAAATTATAGGTTGGCTACTAATAAAACAACTCAGCAGAGTGCAGTTGATCCATTTGGTCAGGGTTTCAATGAAAGTTGGGTTCCTTACGTAGACAATAACCAAGCCACTACACCTACCTTAGTTGGTTATCGTGATGGCACACAGTGGTATGATCCTTTTGGTAAGCAAATTGCTGATCCTACCATTTTATCAGAAGAATATGCTAATGGTTTGCCAATACAACCATGGTTAACAGATCCTACGGACAGTATTAAAAGTGAAGGCTACAAAATTGACAATGCGTTTACAGATTACAAACCCGATATTGCTATCTCGCCAAGAATCCGATTTACGTTCCCGATTACAGACCAAGCTTTGTTCTTTGGTAACTACGATATTATGACTCAGTATCCTCAAGGTAATAACTTTGTTACACCTGATGATTACTACTATTTCACTGAGCGAGGAAATATTTTGAATAACGCAAATTTGAGAATGCAGCGTACGATTAATTATAGATTAGGTTTTGAACAAGCATTGACTAAAAGAAGTAAAATAGGAATTGAGGCTTACTACAATGAACGTAAAGGACAAATTCAATTGCAGCAGTTTTTACTTGCCTATCCTCAAACATATACTTCTTACGGTAACAGAGATTTTTCAAGTACCAAAGGATTTACATTTAATTATAAGTTGAATCCAAATCGTAAGATTCCTTTACGTATGTCTTTGGCCTATACATTGCAGTTTTCAGAAGGTACAGGCTCAAACTCTGCTTCTATGCTTTCTTTAATCAATCAAGGATTTCCTGACTTGCGAACAGTGTTCCCAATGTCATTTGACACGCGTCATATCGGAAATCTTTTGCTAGATTATCGCTTCGCTCAAAACTACAAGAAAGGTCCTAAAATTGGGAAAAATAAGCAGCATTATCTATTGAGTGGTGTTGGTGCTAATGTAACGGTAACTGCAAGAAGTGGGCGCCCTTATACTAAGACAGCAGTAGCTTTGCCATTGGGTGGAGGAGGATCAAATGTTCCCATCATTGGAGGGTTTAATGGTTCAAGAAGACCATGGACTTCTGATGTAGGTCTTAGATTAAATAAGCGAATGGATTTTGGCCGATTAGGTAAAAAAGTAAAAACAGAAGGAGGTGAAAGTAGAAGAACCGGTAAAATGTTAGGTGGAGATATCTATGTTTACTTTACGAATCTTTTAAATACTAGAAACATTGTTGGGATTTATCCTTACACAGGTGTTCCTGACGATGATGGTTATTTAGCTTCACCACAAGGTCAGCAGGACATCAATACGTCTAGAATCTTTCCCCAGTCTTACACAGATTTGTATACAACAAGAATTAATAACCCATTTAACTTTAATAACCCTAGAAGAGCATACGTTGGATTTTCATTGAACTTTTAAATCAAATAACGTAAATAGAATATAAAATTATGAAAAGAGTTATTTTAATAGCAACAACCATTTTAGTTTCGTTTGGACTTAGCGCCAAGCCTACAATTGGCGAACAGAAAAGAGTAGAAGGATTGAAAAAAACAGCCTCTGGTTGTAATCAAACTTCGGCAACAATTGATTTAGATATCAATAATGTACGAGCAAGAATCATGACAGGTGGTGACGCCTGGTGGGATCGAGCTGCTGGAGCGGCACGATATGAAGTGCCTAAAGGTGGTAATGCAAACGCATTATTTGCTGGTTCAATTTGGATTGGAGGAATAGACCAATCTACTAACACCTTACGTGTTGCTGCGCAGACATATCGAACGAGAGGAAATGATTACTGGACGGGCCCTTTAGATGAGTTTAATGGAGCTTCAGTCGATTTTCAAACCTGCTCTGAGTGGGATCGATTTTGGAAAATTAATCAGGCTGACATTAATGCATTTAAAACCTTAGCAGAAGGCTGTAATAACGACCCTGCTTGTATTTTTAATTCCTCAAATTCTATTCCGGATGTTATCAAGGAGTGGCCCGGGCGTAGTGCCAACTCTGAAACAGGTTCTAAAACAGCTGTTGGAGCATCGGGTTCTTTATTGAATGTACCAGATAGAGAAATGGCACCTTTCGTAGATGTAGATGGTGATAATGTTTACAACTGGCTGAAGGGAGATTATCCTGATGTTTTGGGAGACCAGTATATTTGGTATGTTTTTAATGATAAAGGAGATGCGAAAACACAAACTCAATCTGATGCGATTGGTGTTGAAATTCATTTGGGAGCATTTGCATTCGCTACTAGTGATTGTTTAAATGATGCAACCTTTTATAACTACAGAGTTCATAACTGGAGTACTTCAATTATAGATAGTACCTACATGGCTACTTGGACTGATGCGGATATGGGTTATGCATTTGATGATTTCATCGGTTGTGATACGGCTCGTGGACTCGGAATACTATACAATGGCGATGGTTTTGATGAAACAGGTACGGGTTATGGTTTTGATATCCCAATGGTAGGTGTTGATTTCTTTAGAGGACCGCGTATTGACAACCCAGATTTTCCGCTTGCTAGTAATCAGAGATTTATTGAATTAAAAATGAGTGTATTTACTTATTTTAATAATGGAACAGGACGAGATGGAGATCCTCAGATTGGGAATGAATTTTATAATTACATGACAGGAAGCTGGCGTGATGGTTCTGAATTTAAAATTGGTTGTGATCCTTTAAATGGAGGGGGCGTTGCGGCTTCAAGTGTTTATCCTGACGATCCTTGTAAAGGAGGTATTTCTGAGCCAGATTGTAATAGAACGCCATTTGATAGAAGGTTTGTTCACTCTGCAGGGCCTTTCCAATTAATACCTGGGATTGTACCTAGTGATATTACGATTGGTTGTGTATGGGTTCCAGACGCAGGAGCGGGTAAATCGGCATGTTTTTCTAAAATTTTAGCGTGCGATGATAAATCACAAGATCTTTTTGATAGAGATTTCCAACTTCCATTCGGACCGCAAGCTCCTGATGTTACAATTTCTCCTTTAGATAGAAAATTGGTACTACAATTATCTAATCCCGAATCTTCAAACAATGTCAATGAACTGTATGGTATAGGAACTGATTTAGTTGATTCGTTAGAATTGAAGTTTTTCGAATCAATTCCAAAAGCGGTTAACCGAGTACCAGCTTATGCTGATAGTGTCTATAAATTTGAAGGATATATTGTTTACCAATTACAAAATGCCAACGTAGCCTTCTCTGAAATAAGAAGTAAAGATGGTACTGTAAATACGGACGTGGCTAGAATAGTATATCAAGGCGATTTGGAAAATCATATTGATAATTTATTGAATTATGAAATCGATCCTGAAATTTCTGCTGATTTTTATACTCCAAAATTAATGGTTTCTGGAGCCAATGAAGGTATTAAGCATTCATTGCAAATATCAGAAGATGCATTTGCAACAGGTACGTCTAAAGAGCTTATTAATTACAAAACGTATTATTATATGGCCGTAGCATATGCTTACAACAAATTTGACAATGATGATGTTGATGCAGTTGGTGCTACTCCACAGTCAGCTGAGAATGAATTTGATCCATCTGATGCGAACAATACTCAAAATATACAGTATTTAGAGAGTAGAACAGATGGTAGAGAATTGCCAATAAAAATTGTTTCAGCAACTCCGCATCCGGCCTATGATTCCATGTATGCTCAGAATTATGCTGAATATGGCACAGGAATTCAATTAACCCAAGTAGAGGGACGAGGGAATGGAGGTAGAGAGCTTGAGCTTACTATGGCAACTATAAATGAAATATTATATGGTGGTAATAACCAAGATTACACTCCAACTTATCAAGGAAATATGGGACCTGCAGATGTTTTTGTAACGGTACCGGATAGTCTTAGAGCCGGTAAGTATGAACTATATCTTGACGTAGAAAAGCCCAATGCCAATGCAGATTTAGGAGCTGATGCAGAAACTTCCTATTGGAAGCTTCGTGATGCCTCAAATGGTAACATTATTGATACGGCCAAACGATCTATTCTTAGATATAATGACCAACTTCTTCAATCCTATGGATTGTCTATAGGAATGGAACAAGTATTACGTCCCGGAGATCGAGATACAGTTGGTGAAAATGGTTATATCACATCAACCGTAACTTTTGCAGATATAAATTTACCATGGTTATCAGGAATTCCTGATGCTGAATCTAGTTCATTAAATAACTGGATTCGTGCGGGTGAAGATTTTAACCCTTCTCCTGATCCAGTTGAATTAGGCGGCGGCCTTGAATGTATTATGGGTGATTGGCCTATACCTGCTGATAGAATTGGTAAATACGAAAATATTATATCTGGAACTTGGGCTCCTTATGCTGTGACAGTGGAAGAAGGTAAGAGCGAATGCGGAAACGGCGTATCCTACACTCGTTTACAAGACAGATTAGATGGTTTGATGCAAATTATTCAATCAGTTGATATTGTCTTCACATCTGATAAAAGTTTGTGGACGAAGTGTCCTGTAGTGGATATGACGGACCATGTTGCCACTACTGGTTTCGGAGAAGGAGGGCAAGCAAAGTTTAATGTTCGTAAGCATGCATCTTGGGACAAAGGAGTAGATGACGGAGGTAACCCTTCGTATGCTTCAGATTCGGGTTACAGTTGGTTCCCTGGGTATGCATTAAATATTGAAACTGGAGAAAGATTGAATGTTATGTTCTCTGAAGAGTCTTTCAATGGAGATGATAACGGGAACGATATGATATGGAATCCTACTAGTACGGCCTATGATCCCATCAATGGTAACTTACGTTGGGGAGGAAAACACTTTGTATATGTACTCGCTTCGAAATATGATCAAGGAGAAAAAGCAATGAATTTGCTGAGAACAGCAGACGGGCAACCTGGGTCTAAATTTACACAGCGGAATAGAAGTCTTGAAGAACTTTATGAAAGCGTAATGTGGGTAGGAAATGTGTTGAGTAGCCGAAGAGCGCCTTTACTTAGTTTGGAAGAAGGATTAATTCCTACTGAAACGAAAGTAAGAATTAGAGTGGAGAGACCCTATGATAATTATTTACCTGATCCAAATTATACTCCAAAGAATGGAGGGTGGCCGTTATATGCCTTTAGCACTGAAAACCTGGCACCAGCTCTTTTAGGTGATGGTAGAAATGACTTCACCGATAGAAAAGATGAATTGCTGGATATGATTCAACCTGTTCCTAATCCGTACTATGCTTATAGTGGATATGAAACAGACAGATTGGATAATCGAATCAAGATTATCAATCTTCCAGAAAAAGCTACACTTAAAATTTATACTATTGATGGTACTCTAGTGCGGACACTTCAAAAAACTGATCCAGGAAATACATTCATTGATTGGGATTTGAAGAATAATAAAAATATCCCAATTGCCAGTGGGATGTATTTGATCCATGTAAACATCGAAGGTGTAGGAGAAAGAGTATTGAAATGGTTTGGAGCAATGAAACCAGTAGATATTACCAGTCAATAATTTAAACGCTTAGATAACTTAAGAAAAAACGATATGAGAAGTAAGAAACATATAATTATAGCTTTAGGACTGCTAGTAATTTCTCAAATAGCTTGGGCAGGTAACAGTGACCGATCTGGTCAGGCAGGAGCCGGTGAATTATTAATAAACCCATGGGCAGCTTCTAGCGGATTATTCGCTTTGAATGTAGCTAATGTAAAAGGTGTTGAAGCAATGAAAAATAATATAGCTGGACTAGCGAATATTAATTCAACGGAAATGGGACTCTCGCATTGTCGGTATTTGGCAGGTACGGGAATGAGTATTAGTAATATAGCTGTAGCGCAACCTATGGGCAAGGATAAAAGCACCGTGATTGGCGTGAATGTAATGACATTCGGTTTTGGAGAAATTCCCGTAACCACAGTTGATAATCCACAAGGTGGTATCGGATCTTTCAAGCCTACATTTTTTAATGCCTCAATTGGTTTAGGAAAGAAATTTTCCGAGAGTATGAGTGCTGGTTTGAATGTTACATTTATCAATGAAGCCGTGACTAACGTTAGAGCAAGTGCTCTTGGTATAGATGCTGGTGTGCAATACCGTACAGGTAAGCGTGATGCCTTTAAAATTGGTATCACCTTGCGTAATATTGGTACTGATTTGCGCTTCTCTGGAGACGGCTTTAAGTTTGATGGTAACAATCCAAATGGTGGTTCGCTCACTGTGCAATACCCAAGTGAGAAATTCCAGTTGCCTTCTCAACTTTCCATCGGAACTTCCTTAGATTTCTACTTAGACGAAGGAAAGAAAAAACTTGACGAAGAAGGAAATCCAATAGAAGCTAAATATGAGCCTAAGCATAGATTAACAGCCATGGCAAGTTTTAAATCGAATTCTTACTCTAAAGATTGGATTGGTGTTGGAGCTGAATATGCTTATACTGAACGATTTTTTCTAAGAGCAGCTTATCGATACGAAACTGATATAATCAGCGAAAGTGATAACACTACTTTTTATGCTGGTATAGCGGCTGGTGTAGGTTTTATGACTGACTTTGGTAAAGAAAATGGAACCAAAATTGCTTTCGATTATGGTTACAATCACACTCGCTTTAACAGCGGTAATCACGTCTTATCTTTAAGAATATTCTTGGCAGGATCTGAAGAAGTAGAAGAGATTGAATTGGGCGAAGACGACTAACAAAAAATAACTAGTATAAACAACGCTTTCCATTTCGGGAAGCGTTGTTTTGTTTTAAAAAATGTTTGAACTATGAGTGATATTACCTATGTAACAAAAGAAACCCTAGATGAAATGCAAGCCGAGCTCAAGGAGCTGAAAGGGCCTGGTAGAAACAATATTGCCAAGGCGATAGCGGAAGCTAGAGAGAAGGGAGATTTAAAAGAGAATGCGGAGTATGATGCAGCAAAAGAAGCTCAAGGTCACCATGAAGCAAAAATTGCAAAACTTGAAAGTGCCGTTGTCAATTCTCGAATATTAGATCCGAAGGATATTGACTTGAGTAAGGTAACTATTTTGAATAAGGTAAAAATAAAAAATGTAAGGACAAAGAAGTCAATTACATATCAAGTAGTTTCGGAAAATGAAGCTGATTTAAAGCTTAAAAAAATATCAGTGAATTCACCTTTAGCTAATGGTCTTTTGGGTAAGGCTGTAGGGGATATTGCAAAAGTAGAAACACCCGGAGGAGTAGTAGAATTTGAGATTGAAGAAATTAGTATTTAGTTAGCAGTCCATTTAATCAGTTTACTGCTTTATTTCTGAATCTATTCTTTCTATCTTACCTTCAAAAAAATAATTAGGCATGAGTAGTATTTTCACCAAAATTATCAATCAAGAAATTCCTTCCTACAAAATTTTTGAAGATGACGATTTCTATAGCTTTTTAGATATTAATCCTTTGGTAAAAGGGCATACCTTAGTAGTGCCTAAAATAGAAGTAGATAATATTTTTGATCTTTCTCCCGAACTATTGGCTACTGCATTAAAGTTTGCTCAACCGATTGCAAAGTCTATTCAAAAGTCATTTGAATGCAATCGATGTGGAATTTCGGTAATCGGTCTTGAAGTGCCCCATGCACACATTCATTTAGTCCCGCTTACTAGTGCTAATGATTTAAATTTTACAAGAAAAAAACTAGACTTGTCAGAATTGGAGATGCAAGAAATTCAAAAAAGGATTATTTCTAATCTTTAGAATCCCTAGATTCTTCTTTGTCTTTTTTCTCTTCTTCCTCTTCAAGTAAAAAAGGATTGATAAATCTGAATCCAACGCCGTGTATCGTTTGAATTTCTATTTCTTCTTCTTGCTTTAAATACTTTCTGATTTTAGTAATAAAAACATCCATACTACGACCTAAGAAATAATCATCTTTACCCCAAACTTTAGTTAGTACTTCCTCTCGCTTAACCACTTTGTTAGCGTTTAAACAGAAAAAACGGAGTAAATCAGCCTCTTTTTGGGTCAGCCTAGTATCAATTTTATCACCTTGTATAGTTAAATTTTCATAATCAAATGTAGAGCTTCCCAATTGAAAAGACGTTTCATCAGTATCAGTACCCACAGTTCGTTTTAAGAATACATCAATACGCAGTAGGAGTTCTTCCATGCTAAACGGCTTCGTTATATAATCATCAGCTCCAGCTTTAAGCCCAGCGATTTTATCTTCTTGCATGCTTTTTGCCGTTAAGAAAATTATAGGGATGTAATCATTTTTACGCCGAATCTGTTGAGCCAGAGTAAATCCATCTTTCACAGGCATCATAACATCTATAAGACATAGGTCATAGAAGTTTTTCGAGAATTGTTGCCAACCTTGTTGACCATCAGTAGCCAATGTGACCTCAAATCCTTTTTCTTCTAAGGCATCCTTAACAACAAAACCAAGAGAGGAATCGTCTTCGACTAATAATATCTGTATTTTCTGTGGCATCTATTTCTTGTTTATAGGCATAAATATACTAAAAGTACTTCCTTTTCCAAGGGTACTACGTGCGCTTATTTTTCCACCATGTCGTTCACATATTAATCGAACGTAGTTAAGCCCTAGCCCAAAGCCTTTTACATCATGTAGATTTCCGGTTGGAACTCTATAAAATCGTTTAAATATATTTTTTAAATTTTCTTCACTGATCCCAATTCCATTGTCGTTAATGTCAATATGAAAGTTATCTTGACGGGTATAAACGTCTACTTCTATCTCGGGGTTTTTATCACAATATTTTATTGCATTGTCTAATAAATTACCAATCACATTTTTCATATGAAGAGCATCTACATTTACAAAAATCTCTTTCTCTTTTAAATTAAGATTGAGCTGCCCACCTCTTGAGCGAACAAGTGGCATGTAGGTCTTGTTTGTAATTTCATTGATAAGTGCATTGATATCGATAATCTCTTTATTCAGTTCAATTGTATCCTTATTACTTTTCGCCATGTGCAATACGCGCTCTACTTGTTTAGTGAGATGGGCTGTTTCGTTTGAAACTATTGTTGCATAGTTCAGTAAGCGTTGAGGGTTATTTATAATGTTTGGATTTTTTAATACCTCGGCAGAAATTTTAATGGTAGCCAATGGAGTTTTGAATTCATGAGTCATATTGTTGACAAAGTTTTTTTGAATCTCACTCAATCGTTTCTGTCTGAAAATGATTAAAAGAGCATAGCCTAAAATCATAAGAACTGCGAAAAGAAGTAAAGTGGACAGGAGCCATTTATTCATCTCACCAGACAAGAAAATATTACGATTCGGAAACTGAACGGCAAAATAATTATTTTCATTTTCTGCATTCTCAAATCCTTTTACTACGTCCTTGGTGTTACCGTTCTTGGACTTGGTTAGGTACACAAACCGACTATGCTTGATTTCTTTGTCTTCGCAGCTATAGATGCCATATTCGAAATTTGAAGTAATGGATTGGGCATTAAACTCACGTATCAACAGTTTTTCTAAGGCAATAGGATTGATAGAATCTCCAATTTGAACCGTAAAAAAGAGATTTCCTTCTTTCTTAGCTCGGTCAGAAACGGGAGACGAGTTGTCATTCACTCTTAAAAGGCTACCGGCCACTTGGTTTAGCCCAGTCTTCACTTTATTATCAAAAATTTTATGCTCTAGGTCATAGTTGGTTTTAACCCAGTACAACTGCACGGCTAACATAAGTATAGCCGTTACAACCGCTAAGCCAAATATGATACGTAAATTTCTACTACTCATTATTTTTTTAATTTTATGCGATCTGGATTTTCTTTTATAAATTTTTCCCACCCTTTGCCACTACCGCCAGAAGGAATGCTAAACCCACTCTGAAAATGATGACAAAGAGCTACACCCACTGCATCCGAGGCATCAAGATATTGTGGAGTTTCAGTAAATTTTAGAATACTTTGAATCGTTCGCCAGAGTTGTTCTTTAGTGGCATTGCCATTTCCAGTCACAGATTGTTTTACTTTTTTAGGGGAGTATTCTTGCATGGGGATGTTAGATTGCATTGCAGCCGCCATCGCCACACCTTGTGCGCGCCCCAGCTTTAGCATACTTTGTACATTTTTTCCGAAAAAAGGAGCCTCAATAGCACAGGAACCCGGCTGGTATTGTTGACAGAGTTCATGAACTCGATTGAAAATTCTATTTAAACGGTCCGAAGCATCGGGATATTGGTTCAATTTTAAAACGCCCATTTCAACGATACGAATTTTTTGACCGGTGACACCGATTACGCCATAGCCCATCACAACACTGCCTGGATCAATCCCTAATATTATTTTTTCTTTTACTGACAATTGGTGAAGTAGTTTTGTGGTCTTGACCGTAAACAAAAATATCAAAAAAAGTATCAAGATAGCCCTTGGTAGTACACTCTTTATATGGTTAACCTATTCTTTGTATAACCAAATAGTTGCGCAAGAGGACCTCCAAAATAATTTTCAAGAATTATTTGCTCATTGGACAGCTTTTAAAATTATAGGCCTGGTAGCTGTAGTGATGTTAATGTTTGTCAATTGGGCCATTGAAAGTAAGAAATGGCAAATGCTCCTAAAGCATACCGAGGCCCTTAGTTTTTCAGCGGCTTTTCAATCCGTATTGATGGGCTTGGCCGTCTCAGTGATTACACCCAATAGAATCGGGGAGTATCTTGGAAGAATTCTTTATTTGAAAAACACAAATAAGCTCAAAGGAATTTCCATTACTATAATTGGAAGCTTCGCACAAATATTAGTAACAAGTGCTTTTGGGGTATTGGGCTTGCTTTTTTATCTTAACTCGGTTGATCAATCTACTTGGCTGTATATATTACTTGGATCTAGTATTCTTATTTCATGTGGAATGCTCTACATTTTGTTTCACTTAGAGCAGTTGGTCAACTTTTGTAAATCGGTTACGTTTCTTAAGAAAATAAGTATCTATATCGAAGTCATTAAGCGCTATGAGCGAAGTACATTGCTCAAGCTGATCGCTTATGCTACAGCTCGATATATAGTATATTCTAGTCAGTTTTTTATTTTACTTTTTATTACCCACAATCATTGGTTGCCAGTAAAAACCTATGCGGGTATTTGGCTTTTGTATTGGATAATTGCTGTGGTTCCATCCTTTGTAATAGCTGATATTAGCGTACGGGGTAAAACAGCCGTAACCTTTCTTGCCTTTGTTAGTACCAATGCTTTAGCGATTGTAGTGAGTAGTGTATTACTCTGGTTAATCAATCTAATCCTGCCTGCTTTAGTAGGATGTTTGTTTGTTTTTAAAATAAAAATGTTTGACAATGACTAAGATACTTATTTTTAATACTTAGAACTTTTATTCCTGAAAAGCTTATAAACGCCTTCACTTTCTGAGCAAAAACGGCTCTGTAAATAGTCCGAATTATTTTCTCCTTAACATTTCGTTTTTCTACAAAAAGAGATTACATTTGTCCTCATATAAATTAATATAACATGAAAAAACTGGTATTATTTACAATGATTCTTTTGTGTGCATTCACATTTGATTCATCAGCACAGCGTAAGAGAAAAAGAACGGCAACATCACAAGGAAATTGGGTTTTACGTACAGGGATAGGGTTCAATATGAACAGTGAAATCAAGCCGGACGGCTTTGAGAATTCATCTAATAACTTTAGATTTAGCCCTGCATTATCTTATATGATTATTGATAATTTAGAAATTGGTGCGAACGTAAACGTTTCTAATGGCACTCAGAGATTTGAATTTGATCAAACAAATCGACAAGAGGTTGATGAAACGAATTTTGGATTTGGAATATTTGCTCAAAAGTACTTTCCTTTAAATAATTGGTTTTCTTTTTATACAAAAGCTGATATTGGAATTTTAACCGGTAGCGGAGAAACTCGTACGATAGTTGGTTCTGAAACTACACCGAATGGTTTTGTGAATAATGGAGTACAAGGTGGCTTACACTTTGGATTTGCCTTTACGCCTTACAACGCTTTCGCTCTTTACAGTGATTTTGCAGGATTGGCGATTTCGAACATGAAAACGAATCCTGATGGGAATGAGCAAGCAACTAGTATTACAAATGCTGGTTTCAATGTTTTAGGTAACCAAATGGGTACTCAGAACAATGCTATGAGTAGTCCTATCAACTTAGGTATCGCTTGGTTCTTTGGTCGCGGTCTTTGGAGAAGATAATTTTTAGAACAATAATATAATTTTATATTTGCGCCACCCCAATTTCATTGGGGTGGCTTCTTTTTTATGAAAATTAAATCTCTCATTTATTGTTTTGTATTGTTCTTTAGCCTTGCAGCTCAGGCACAATCCAAGAAGTACGATATCCAAAAGATAAATGAACGGATAAAAATTGATGCTATTTTCAACGAAGGTGCTTGGTCTAAAGCTCCTGTCGCTAGCAATTTTGTACAGTGGATTCCCGATCCGATGTCACCGGCGACAGTGCAAACAGAGGTGAAGATGTTTTACACGGATGATGCTGTTTATATAGCAGCTAAGCTATTACAGGATAAAGGGACTTTGCGCAAACAGCTCACGCCACGAGATGGAATTGGTAATGCGAATGCCGACCTTTTCGGTGTCTATTTTGATACGTATCGGGACAAGCAAAATGGATTTGCCTTTAAAGTGACCGCAGCGGGAAGTAAACAAGAAGAACGATTAATAAATGGTGGGCGAGAAGGAACGGGAGACGTGTCGTGGGATGCAGTTTGGACGAGTAAAGTAAGAACAACAGATTCGGCATGGTACGTCGAAATGGAAATTCCTTTTCAGGCTATCCGTTTTCCTAAAAATGATATTCAAGAATGGGGGCTGCAATTTATACGTCAGTTTCGTAGCCGACGGGAGCGTTGCTATTGGAATCCCGTTAATCCTCGCGAAACAGGCTTCTTAGCGCAAGCAGGTGTTCTCACTGGCATCAAGAATATTGAACCGCCAACACGCCTTATATTCTTCCCCTATGTTTCAGCAGGTTATCAAAGAAAGCCTACGGCCAATGGCTTTGAATCGAAATGGTTGCGCAGCGGCGGTATGGATGTTAAGTACGGAATCAATGAGGCGTTTACATTCGATATGACGCTGATTCCTGATTTCTCGCAGGTAATTTCTGATCAAATTATCAGAAACGTATCTGCTTTTGAACAACAACTCACTGAGAATCGTCCGTTTTTCACAGAGGGGGTAGAGCTTTTTAATAAACAAGGGTTGTTTTATTCTCGCAGAGTTGGGGGTACTCCGAGAGCTTATAATCAAGTGCGGTCAAATTTTAATGACCCCAACTTATTCGAGGTTGAGAAAAACCCTAACGTTACACCGCTTTATAATTCATTTAAAATATCAGGGAGAAACGAGAATAAACTAGGGATTGGCCTATTCAATGCACTGGCAGCTCCCGTTACCGCAAGTGTAAGAGACAAACGCTCGAACGAAATAATAGAAATAAAGACAGAACCTTTGACGAATTATTCTGTCTTTGTCCTTGATCAAGGACTAAAAGGACAATCGTTTATCAATTTTACGAATACGAATGTGACTCGAGCCGGTGAGGCAATTGACGCTAATGTAAGCGCCCTGGAGGTAAAATTGTTTACTAAGAAAAATACATTCATGTATCGATTCAACCAAGCTACAAGTGTAAATTCAGAGGGAACCAATGGCACGAAATGGATTGGGCGTTTTGAAAAAATAAGTGGTAAAATTCGTTTGGCGCAACAGGTACGTTATTTATCAAAGCAGTATGATCAAAGAGACTTAGGGTTACAGTTTGATCAAAACGATTTATTTTCTTTCAGTCAGTTCAGATATTTTGAAAACAAACCAAAAGCGAAGCACTTACAACTGTACAATATTTATTTAAATTCAACCCTTAGCTATAATGCTCAGCCTTTTTCTTTTAGACGTTGGGAAGTCAGTGCAACCTATTTTATGTTACTAAAAAACTTTTGGGATATCTCTTTTACGGTTGAAAATACACCCTATGCTCCGATTAATTTTTATCAATTAGCAAGCTTTGGAGAACGCATCAAAGAATTTCCTTATCTATTTACTCGTACTAGTGGTAGTACCGATAGTCGTAAAAAAATGTTTTGGGCTTGGGATTTTGGCTACGGACGAGGAACGATTGATCCGAATCCAAATTATATAAACACTAGTAATACACTGCGTTATCGTTTCAATGATCATTTAGAAGTAAGCACTACCTATAGCTTTGAAAATAATCAGAGTAATATTGGGCGGTCCTTTTATGATGCGATCATTGAACGGCCGATAGTCGCTTTTCGCGATATAAAAGAGCAAACGGCTCAATTAAGTTTAGCGTATAATTTTTCTCCTGATTTAAATCTTACCGGGCGTTTTAGACATTACAATTCTAAAATAAGCAATAAGTCTTTGCATACCACCTCGCCCGATGGTAGTTGGATGCAAAATGTTTATACCAACAGCTTACCCGAAGTTTATGATGAAAACTATAACCTCCAGAACATTGATTTATTCTTAAATTGGATTTATGCTCCTGGGAGTAGAATGATATTGAGTTATAAGCAATGGTTGAACGATGCGTATGTACTCAACAGTAACTTTGAAAATAGCTTTTCTAGAAATGTTACTCAAGTTGTACAGAAGCCAAAAGCGTTTGAAGTCTCTTTGAGATTTATTTACTTCTTAGATTATAATAGAATAAAGAGTGTACTAAGTGATAGAAAAACAGCTAGTAATTAGTCTTCAACCAAAGCAATATCTTCATCCTTCTTGCCGAGTACAACTGTACCAATCATAGCACTTAAAAAGAGTACGCTGCTAATTTCAAAAGGGAAAACAAAATCGGTAAAGAGTTTCTTACCCAACACCTTAATCAATCCAATATTAGAAACAGTAGTAGAAGTTTGGCTCAGTTCGATACCAGAACGTTGAAAGGCCATAAGAATCACTAGCAAAAGACACCCTCCTGATATAACACCAGCGAATTGGACAACGGTGCTTTTTTGCGGCTCAGAATCTTTATTCAAATTCATAAGCATGATTACAAATAAAAACAGGACCATAATCGCTCCTGCGTAAACTATAATATTTACGATAGCCAAAAATTGTGCGTTCATCATTAAGTAATGCCCTGAAATGCAAAAGAAGGTGAGGATTAAAAGCAACACACTCGTGATTGGATTTCTACTAATTACAACTCCGATAGCACTAGCAAGTGTCAAAGCAGATAAAACAATAAATACGATTACATCTAAACTCATTTTTCTATTGCTTGATTGGTTTCTGAAGTATTCAACTTTTCAGTAGGATGAGGAATTAATAAATCATCTTTACCGTATATAAATCCTTTTCTTTGATAGTCAGCGGGTGCAAATGTTTGTGTAAGATATACAGCATCTTTCGGACAAGCTTCCTCGCATAAACCACAGAAGATGCAACGCAACATATTAATTTCATAGTTGGCGGCGTACTTCTCTTCTCGGTATAGGTGTTCTTCACCATCTTCTCGTTCTGCGCTCTCCATGGTAATGGCTTCGGCAGGACAAGCTAAGGCACAAAGCCCACAAGCTGTGCAACGCTCACGCCCTTCTTCATCACGATTTAAAATATGTAAGCCTCTAAAAGTAGGAGAGAATTCACGTTTTACCTCAGGGTAGCGCACGGTAGGTTTCTTAGTAAAGATATGTGATAGAGTTACCTTCAAACCTTTCATAATATTCGGAAGGTAGGTAGATTCCATAAACGTTATGGGTTTACGATCAACTGCTTTCGCCTTATTGGATATGTTTGTGTAGCTCATAGTTTACTAACTTTTAAATATTAGGATTAAAGCTCCTGTGATAATCATATTAATTAATGCCAAAGGGATTAATTTTTTCCAACCTAAGTTCATTAATTGGTCATAACGAAAACGAGGAAGTGTCCATCGAATGGCCATAAAGAATAATACAAATAATATAGCTTTTGCGATAACCACAAACACACCGATGACCGAAAACAACAGAGGGTGAACTTGAGCAGCCACCCAATCCATACCCGGGAAGTTATAACCACCAAAGTATAAACAGCTGATTACGATACAAGTAATAAATAAATTTATGTATTCGGCAAATAAGAAAAAACCAAGCTTCATACTACTGTACTCAGTGTGGTAGCCTCCGATTAATTCACTTTCACTTTCTGCCATATCAAAGGGTGCTCGGTTTAACTCAGCAAAGGAGCAAACCAAGAATATCAAAAAGCCCAAAGGTTGTTTAAATACATTCCAAGTAAAATAACCATCGGCCCAAAAACCATGTTGTTGTGCCACCATTTCTTTAATGCTCATTGTGCCAGAAAGCATAATTAAAGCGATTAACGACAGCCCCAAGGCCAATTCATAAGAAACTGCCTGCGCCGCTGCACGAATGCCGCTTAGCAAAGAGTATTTATTATTACTAGCCCATGCGCCCAGCATAACGCCATAAACGCCTACACTTAATACACCGAAAATAAATAGCATTCCTATGTTCACATCGGCTACCTGCAGTTCAAAAGATTCAAATGAAGGACCCCAAGGAACAATGGCACTAGTCATTAAGGCCGTAAGCATAGCTAAAGACGGACCTAGGATAAATAAAAATTTATTAGAGAAAGTAGGAATAATTTCCTCTTTCATAAAAAGTTTAAGACCATCGGCCAATGGCTGAAAAAGACCAAAAGGTCCTGCGCGGTTTGGCCCCACACGATCTTGCATAATAGCAGCTACCTTTCGCTCCGCCCAAGTGAGGTACATGGCCACACCCAGACTTAGCCCGATAATGCCCGAAATAAGCAAAACTTTTTCTAAAATAAAACTACCGGTAATTGCTAGATACATATTTTTTAAGCCTAAAAAATTGAGACACAAAAATAAAGTCTAATCCTCATTAGTAGACGTGAAAAGCTATATTCTTTTAGCGTTTATTGATTGTTTTTCTGCGATAAATCCTTCGTGGCTTGTGAGAATTCGTACAAGAAGTAATTTTCTTCTTCACGGGTCCGTGGATGAGTAAACCGAGCGAGTTCTTGCTTAGTAAGACTTGGCAGTTCTCTATTGGCAATGAGTATAATTTTTTTGCCCAAGGCCCTGCTCACACTATCCGAAAATTGAGACAAACCCTTGGCATCAAATGCCACCAAACGATCGGTAGTATATTGGATAAATGTATTCCGATAGGGCGACTGTGGATAATGCATTTTTTTACAGGCTAAACAGCCAATCGGAGAGGTGCAATAATCAATATCACCAACGAGAGCATAGTTCTGAAACTCTTTTTGCTGTATGAAATTGGCGGTTTCTTCAATTTGGCTAACGGGGTAAAGCAAGTCATGTTTGATGAACTTTACTCCATAGATCAGATGCATGATGGCAAAGGGGATTAATACGAAATAAATGCTATGGTAGTTTTTATGATAATGAAGGACAATCCAACTACACAATAAAAGTAAAATCCAGATATGACCAGAATGACGGAGGTAGGGTTTGAAAAAGAAAAACCAAAAAACAAAGTAACCGACTGTTGTAGCCAACCAAAGAATTTGCACGCTTCTATTTTTTTTTAAAAACAATATGGGTATAACTAAGGTGAGTACAAAGAAACCGAGCGCGCCCCATAAATTGACAAGGCCGAAAAGCTTAGCAATGGCTGGAGCTTTAAACAGGCCATCATTGAATGCAAAGAGCATGGCTGTGAGATGTTCTTGCGTCCATTGGAGTTCGTAGTGCATATCTACGTTGAGAGCATTGGGCTTGATGTCTATATAAAAAAGAACAGTGTAAAGAGCTAGTAGCGCTAAGTGCGGAAGAAATTTTTTGAGTGTTTTTTTACCTTGCCACCAGTAGAAAACATATAGAACACTTGATAAAATAAAGGCATGAATATTGATAAAACCGGCTATCAAAAGCAGTGCATACGGTAGGATTTTTTTATTGTGTAAAAAGCTGACCAAACTCCATACAATAAGAAAAAGTGCAGGCGTATAATTGCGCTGCAGGGTAGCATATTCATAGCCGAAATAGAGCCCAAAGAGTAGAAGAGCCTTGAACCAAAAACTAAAAGGAGATTTATATATAAAGAGATAAGCTATGCCCAGCACACAGAAATAATGAATAATAGTTTGTGTGAGAATGGTAGAATAAATTTGCTTGCCTAGGAATAACAAAACATACCAACCGAAGGGGTGGCCTTCATAATCTACATTGTGCCAAAGGTCAAAAAAACTGGTGCTGGTTTTAGCAATATACCAAGAGTGAATCTCGTCGCGCCATAATTCGTGGTTATAAAATTGAACGCCCAAGAACACGATATAAACTAAAAATAAAAGGTGTTCTTTTTTACGCCATTGCATCAGGGTTCAAAAGTGCAACGAAACTCAGTAAAAGTAAAATTTGCGGGTAGATAGTTATCGGAAGCTGAGGAACACTAATCGGTATCGTTTTTCTTTTTTCTGCTACCGGCGTACATCTCATATTTTACCAAACGGGCTTCCAGCGCACCATTATAACAAGGGATTCTGCGTGAAGTGCGCAATCCCACTGATTTTAAGGCGTCTAAATTGGCCGTCACCAGCCATGCATTGGTGTGTGCGTAGTGCTGTTTGAGCGTATTGCCAATGTCTTGGTAAAACGCTTCCGTTTCTTCGATTTCAATTCGTTCGTCGTAGGGTGGATTAAAAAATATGTGCAGCAAGGTATCTTCATGTTTTTCGCTTTTAAAGAAATCTTGTTTGGCAATTTTTACAAATTCGTCTAAACCGGCCGCTGCAATATTTTCTTTCGCTAGGTCAGCAAGTTTTGGATTGACTTCAAATCCTCGAATGCTAAAAGCGCAGTCCCTTGTTTTTTTAAGCATGGCGTCGCGGATGGTATTAAATAATTCTTCATCCCAATCGCTCCATTTTTTAAATGTAAAAAAATCACGATTGATATTAGCCGGAATGTTGCATGCAATCATGGCGGCTTCAATGGGGATGGTGGCGCTGCCCGTCATAGGATCTAAAAAATCGCACTGCCCCCGCCAGCCGCTTTGTAATAAAAGACCAGCTGCCAATACCTCATTAATCGGAGCGCTGCCCACATGCTTTCTGTATCCTCTACGGTGCAAACTATGTCCGCTACTGTCTAAGCTTACCGTACACTTATCTTGCTGAATGTGAATGTTGATTCTCAGGTCAGGATCATTGGTATCAATATTGGGTCTATCCCCAGTATTATCTCTAAACTGATCTACGATGGCGTCCTTAGCTTTGAGTGCTACATATTTGCTATGATTAAAATAGTCAGAATGTACCGTGGCATCAATAGCGAAGGTTTTGTCATTATCTAAATATTGCGACCAATCCATTTTATAAATGCTATTATAAAATCGTTTTTCGTGCCTTGTGGTGAAATTATGAATTGGCTTTAAGATTTTGATTGCAGTACGACATCCAATATTGGCTTTGTAGAGCATGCCATTATCGCCTTCATAGCTTACCATGCGCACATGCTGTTTTACATTGAGCGCGCCTAAGTCTCTTAGTTCGTTTGCAAGAGTTTCTTCAAAACCAAAAAGTGTTTTGGCTACTTGTTTGTAGTTGTGGCCCATGGAGTGCGAAGGTAGGGAATTGGTTTAGGAGGTTTAGTGGGTTTAGGTGGTTTATTTGTACTAAGTGAGCGTGAATACCTATTTTTGTCAAAAATCTGATACATGCATCAAGCTACGCAATTAGACCAAATACACGAGACTATTTCTACTGACCCTTTGAGTCAGGAGCAGCTTGCGGAGTTTTATCAAAATTTAAATTCCGTGCGAGATAATGTTAATCCTACCGAAGACTTACGCTTAAGATTAGAAAATAAACCAACGGGTAGTCAGCAAATGTTGTATTACGGTCCAAGAGGGTGTGGTAAGAGTACTGAGCTTATCAAGTTACAAAATGATATAGAGGATGATTTTTTAGTAGTCTCATTTTCTGTACGTAAGGAATTGGATTTAGTATTCTTGAATTATACGGAGCTATTTATTCTCTGTATTGAGAAATTATTGAAAACGGTAGAGGATTATTACATAGAGCTGAACGAAGACGTTGTTAAACAAGTATCTGATTGGGCGCAAACTGAGGAAATAAAAAAGACATGGGATTTTGTAGGTAAAGCGGAGGCAGAAGCAAATGCCGAGGCAGGTTTCTCGATTCCGTTTCTAACTAAGTTCTTTGCACGATTAAGGGCCTCAAGTAGCCTGAGCTATAATAATCGGAAAACGATAACTGAAGAAGTAGAGAAGAAACTATCCGATTTAATATCTAATAGTAACTTAATTCTTAATGATGTAAAAGCCGCATTACCAAGGCTCAAGAAAAAGGGGCTTTTAATTATTATTGAAGACTTGGATAAAGTACAAATTGATACTGCAAAAAAACTATTTGTAGATTATGGCAGTGTACTTACGCAGCTTAAGACAAATGTAATATTTACCTTCCCGATAGCCTTGCGTTATAACTTAGCCTTTAATGCTATTAATGCAAATTATACTTTCAACTTTAGATTACCTATGGTAAAGGTGCGGAACAAGAATGGCGAAGAAAACGAAGCTGGTATAAGGTGTATGACGGAATTAGTAGAAAAAAGAATGGCTTTGAATCTATTTGAATCACCTCAAATATTAAAAGACTTTATACTAAAAACAGGTGGTTGTACCCGCGACCTTTTTAGATTGATAGACGTGGCAAGTGTAAATGCTCGAATAGAAAAGACGGAAAGTATTACTGCAGAACATGCGACAAGAAGCGTACAACGCCTTAAACGAGATTATGATAACTCCCTAGCAGACAAAATGGAGGGCAATAATGTCATAATACCTGTAACAGAGTATTATGAGACCTTAGTTAATGTAGCTACAAGCTCTACCAAAAAGCCCGATAATGATGCCCCGTCCTTAGATCTGCGCCACAGCCTGTGCATCTTAGATTATAATGGTGAGGGTTGGAGCGATGTACACCCAGTAGTATTGGATATACTAGTAGAACGCGAAAAAATTAACTTGAATGGCGCAGAGCGAGTACGACTATAATATAAAAGTATTACAATCTTTTTTTGAGAATCGTAACCGAGGAGCTTTCCTATTTGCAGTAAGTGATAATGAAGCACTTCAAAAAAAAATATCAAAAGATATACGCCACTTAAACCAAGGTAAAGGTGAGCAACTACTTTTTTTCTCGTGGTTGCAAGATGTTGAGGAGGGCGTACACCCAATACATACTTTACAACAACGCCTAAAAGAAGAAACCTATACTGGAATTATATTTTTTGACCTGAGCCTTGCGGCAGAAAAAGACGAAAACCTATTGGTGCAAATAAACTATGCCCGTGAGGAACTTATGGGTATAGGCGTACCCATACTTTTTTGGGTACGGCATGATGGGCTTGTACTGCTCAACCGCCGAGCACAAGATGTATATAACCAACGCCAAGGCAGTAATATATACTTTGAAAAAAACACCGAAACCCAAGACGACCTCCGCCAAAACGCGCACTACATAGTAGAACAAACCATAGATAACAACCCGGACCTAGAACGGTATAAAAGCAAAATAAAAATACTGCACCGTCAGTTACAGCAGGCTGAAGAACAAGGACGACCCAAAGATGAAATTGCTAATGAGATTGTGGCACCTTTGCTGGCTTTGTATGCGGAATTACCATTACAGGATTATATTACTATTGAACTCCTTAAAGCTTATGAGCCTTATTTTGATTTGTCGAATGATGTTATTTTATCTAACGTAGCATGGGCAATACTAAGTATTGGGGACTTAACTCGTGCAGAAAAGTTATATTTAAAGGCACTAGAAGTAGTAAAAAATAGACAAATTGGTAGGGAAGAAGAAGCTACACTAAATAACAATCTAGGTGTTGTATACTCTAGACAAGGTAAGTATGCAGTTGCGGAAGAGTATTATGAACGAGCATTACAAATTCGTTTAAAATTGGCAGAGAAAGAACCGTTTAAATTTATTGATAAGCTCGCTAGTGCTTTAAATAACATTGCTGCTGTCCAACACGAACAGAAGAATTACTTAGATGCCTTGAAGCATTATGAAGATGCTATATCACTTTATAGAAAATTAGCCGGAGATGAGAATAATGAATGGGATAACAATCTTGCAAAATCTTTATTAAATGCAAGTGGTCTATACAGAACTAATGGTGAGTATAATAAGGCTCTAGAAGTTTTGCAGGAAGCATTAGATATTTTAAATGAGTTACATGAGGAAAACCCTCAACATTATCAAGAAAGTATTTCTAATACCAAATGGAATTTAGCAACGGTTTATGCAGACTTAGGAGATTTAGATATGGCTGAAGATTTGTTTTTGCAGGTTGAAAAAATATATCGCAATTTAGCAGAAAAGAAACCAGAATATTATCTGCCTGCCTTAATAGGTGCAAAGTTAAATTTGGCAACGTTCTATCGAATTAGCAAGGTTGACAAAGCATTTTCTTTTACTTACATTAATTCGGCATTAAGTATTTTACATAAAATAGAGAACTCCTTAATTCTAAAGCAAAAGTTGGAAAGTATAATACTACAAATCAAACATTGGGACTTAGACCCTGCCACCTACCTCGCTGAGCAGGGCATTAGTTTACCCAAAGGGTTGGAGATAGAAGAATAGGCTTTTCTACTCACTCCCCAATCTTCCCCTCCAACTCTCTAAGCTCCTCCTCCGTCATACGGCTAATCTTATCAAGCAAGTTCACTTTGGGGCGCGCAGTGAGTTTTTGTAATGGGTGATTTTCGGGTAGGGGCGAAGTATCGCCTTTCATACGTTCCTTTTTTTTGCTGGTGGTGGTCCATTCAAAAAGATCGTTTGGGGTACACCATGCGGCGCGGCAAATGGTGGCTATGTGGTACATAGGTATACGGTGGTACTTATCGGCCAGTAGTTTATGCGCACTATTGTGCGGTATGCCCTGACTGCGTAGCCAGGCAAATGGATTATCATGGCCTTTGCTTAGTAATAATTCTTTTATTCTTAGTTTAAACATACTTTCAACTTATGGGAGTGTTTATATTGTACCTAATACTACTCATTTAACTCACACAAAGGTACTAAAATATGATTGAACGAAAAATAGTACTAATTGGAACATTATTTTTACTTATTCGATTATAAGTAATTATAATTAGAGTATTAGTATTACTAATTGTAACGTAAGTAATACTAATCGAAAGAGTAGTATTTATAATTGAAAAATTATTAATTATAATTGGAAAATAATAATATATAACGAAAAGAAAACAATTATATTTTAAAGCCCTGCTACCACTACTTTTAACTTTAATTTTACAATTGGTAAAATAATTTTGTAGTCAACTAAATTTTTTAAAAATTATGAATGATATTCAGATTAACCGATTAAACTCGCTCATCAAAAGCGATGATTTTTTAGATGATAATGCCACCGATGTTGGCGTTATAACACAAATCCCACCCCTAGCTACTGATTTAAAAACTAAGATTCAGGAAATAACAGCCGCAGGGGCCAAAGGCGAAATAGACCTAAGCGGTGTACGAGAAGATAAGGGCAATAAACGCACCAAGCTAGAAGCACAAATGCTGAAAGTGGCTCGGGGTGCGGCGGCTTATTATCAAAGCGCCAGCATGACCAAGGAGCTACGCATAGTAGATTATAACAAAAGCGAACTCCGCAACAAGCGCGACGCACAGCTGTATGCGGCTAGTAAAGAGCTACACGCTATGGCCACGGCCGATGTAGCCAACTTAATCAATGTAGTACAAGCTGATGTTGATGAACTGGAAACGGATAAGGAAGCTTTTTTTGATGTAATACAAGAACCCAAACGCGACGAAGAAATAGGCAAAGTGTATAACGCACAGATAAACCCCTTGCTCAATGAAGGCGTAGACATTCGAAAGCAAATAGACGTTTATATGCAAACGCTCATAGCGGATAATGAATCGCTATATAATGAGTGGGCGGCTAGTATGTCTGTTGATGATACCGGGGCAAGCAATCCACCGGCACTTAGCTTAACGCTCACAATAGAAGCGGGCGAAACGAGCACCGCAGATTACAGCGCATTTGAAATGCAAAACAATAGCGAAATAAAACTCATAAATAATAATGATGGCGAAGTAAGCTTTGGTTTTGGACCGGATGCAGGCTCGTTTGTAGGTGAGCCAAGTACCGTAAATGATCAAAGCAGCGAACGCCTAACGGCAAGCGCACTCAACTATCATAGCCTAGATGCTAATAACTTAAACATACAAAACAATGGCGGCGGTGCGATTGATGTCGTGCTGGAGTTTTATGATATGGGGTAATTGTCAATTGATAATGAACAATTGAAAGCGACGAGATTTTTTCTTGTTGCTTTTTTTTATTGCCAAGGATATTTTCCAAAAGTATCGGGCTTGGAGGTCATGAGTTTTTGACCATCGTAGTAGAGGTATTTGTAAGTGTATTTGGTTTCGAATTTTACATCAAACAATTGTAAAAAATCTTCTTGAAATCGGCGGGTGTATTTATTGCAATAGTCAGAGCCGTAATGCCAATGATTTATAGCGAAAACGCTGCTCGGTTCCACATCTTGCGCAGAGAGCATTTCGTAATCGTAATACTCAGAAATGATTAGGGGATTGTATTGATTCATTTTACAAAATTCCCGAAAAGAATGTATAGGAATACAAGAAGCGCCACTACATCGCGCATCCCATAAGTAAATAATACAGGGTGCGTTTTGTTGTGCGAGTTGCTTTAGATGTTTGGCTGTAATAGCGTAGGTATTACCTTTTTTAATTTCGGTGAGGCTATCGGTATCGTTTATTTTTATTATTCGTTCTTGCTGCGCTTTAGATAAATTTTTATAGCCCGAATAAAAACCTGGCGTATCAGTTATAAATCCAGCAATAAAACATGAGCTTAAAAGGCAAATGGTAAATAGGGCTATATAGATTTTTAAGTGTTTCATTATTAATGAAATGTTGGTTAACGGTTTGTGTATGGTGCGTATCCCGCAGGGTATGCATTATACACCATGTTAGCGGTTGTTTTTTATTCTTTTAATTCTGTTTCCCATTTTATTTTTCCGTCAATCTCTGAGCAAATCCCAATTACACCCATACCATAGTCATATCCTAAGAAATATTCAATTTGTCTTTGGTTAAGAAAGTCCGATAAATCTGTGGACACTTTCGCCATCTTATTAAAAAGTGACTTTATCTCTTTCAGTTCATTTAAGGCACTTCTTTTTGTCATGTTTTTAAGTTCCGTTTTAACAGTCCATCCTGCTACTGAAAAAGAACTTTTGTCTTTTGCACTGAAAGTCAATTCGCCAACTTTAAACGAGTTTTGAGTTTGAAGTACGATAAGTGCATTTCTAATTCTATGTTTTAGTTCTTCTTCGTTCATTCTAATCAATGGTCACACTACCAATAATTACGTAGTCTAAATCATTGGAATCTTTAGTTACTAAAGCTCCACCGACTGTTACAGAGTAGTATTGTGAAAGTGGTTTAAAAGTCTCTTTCTCATATCTCGGTCTAAGCTCCATTAAGTTACTGGTCAGTTTTTTCCCTTTTATGGGCTTTATTAACTCAACTAAAAGTTTGTCACCACCACGGTCTGACAGAATTGTTCCAAATAAATTTTCTTCCCAATCCCATGGTTCACTAACTATGATTCGTACTGTTTGACCTTTTAGACTCATTCTCTGATTGGTGTCGTTTTAATAACCGCTAACACCTGTATATGTACTATAGCAAATACACAGATTTTACACTCAAATATAGCTAATAAACTGTTAGAGAGCAACGCTTACAAGGGTATAGCCGTATTATCCCCTGAGCTAAACTCAGGGCAGGCTGTTTGTATCTGTTTATAAAAGCTTGCCCTGAGTTTAGCTCAGGGTTTACACACGTATCACTATTTCTAAAAAGATAAGTTCAATGTGAATTTAAAAAGTACTCTTTAAAAAATCTTCTACCTTCACAGTATGAAAAACGCATCTTTCATTCTACTATTCTTTTTAATAACGGCTTGTGTTGATGAAAGTGAATCGTCACATACCTCAGGAAACCATGACTTAACCGCCAAAGTAATTTACCTAAAAGACGGAGATTCCTTCGTGGTGCTAGACGATGATAAAGAAGAAGTAGAAGTGCGTATGATTAATATGGATGCGCCCGAGTTGTATCAGGCGCATGGTAAAAAGGCCAAGCAATATTTATCAAAAATGATAAAAGGCAAAAAAGTTGGTATCGATTTTGAAAAGAAAGATCGCTACGGACGGATTTTAGGAGAGGTCTATCTCGGGAAGCAGTTTATAAATTTAGAAATGGTAAAAGGGGGCTATGCTTGGAATTTTGATCGTTTTTCGCTGGACGAGGATATTATGCACGCAGAGGATAGTGCGCGTGAAGTGCGGGTAGGTTTATGGAAAGATAAAAATCCTGAAGCACCATGGAACTGGCGTAAGAATCATAGGCGGCGGTAAGTTCCTGTAAAAATTACTGAACAAATTCAAGTAATTGTTCGATAATGTTGCGGTCATTACTCAGGCGAGGAATTTTATGTTGCCCACCTAATTTGTTTTTAGATTTTAACCAGGACTGAAATGTGCCCGCTTTTACAAATGTCACTTTTGGCATTTGCAAAGCTAGGTCTTTATGGCGCTTAGCTTCGTAGTCTGAATTTACATTTTGAATTTCTCGGTCTAAAATTTCTACAAATTCCTGCTGCTTTTCTTCAGCAAGGTTAGCCTCTATCAGCCATTCATGTCCGCCTTTTTGCTCGTCGCCAAAGTAGATGGGTGCGGCAGTATAATCGTGGAGTTGGGCATTGGTTTTTTGACAAGCCATGGTGATGGCATGGTCTGTATTTTCAATCATCACTTCCTCACCAAAAGCATTTATAAAGTGCTTGGTGCGCCCGGTAACTTTTATTCGAAACGGATGTAATGAAGTAAATGCAATAGTATCGCCCAACATATATCGCCACATTCCAGAGTTGGTGGTAATGACTAAGGCATAATTCGTATCGAGTTCTACTTCTTCTAATTGTAAGGTGTGTGGATTCGTTTTTCCTACTTCCTCCATTGGCATGAACTCATAAAAAATTCCATGCTTTAAAAGCAATAGCATACTATTATCTCCGTGCCCAATTATATCTTGCCCAGAAATAAATCCTTCGGAGGCATTATAGGTATCCACAGTATTTACTTTTTTGTTCGGGAAAAAACTAGCAAACTGCTCTCGGTAGGGTGCAAAGTTTACACCGCCATGAATATATAATTCTAAGTTGGGCCATATTTTATGAAGGTCTGTTTCGCCTGTATTTTCTTTTATCTTATTTAGCAGAACCAAGGTCCAAGTTGGTACGCCCGCAAGGTAGCGCACATCTTCTTGAATGGTAACCTCCGCCATTTTTTCTAGTTTTTCTTCCCAATCCTCGAGTAGGGCAATGTCTAAACCTGGGGTGCGAATCATGTTTTGCCAACTAAGCATGTTCTGCAAAAGCACGGCGGATAAATCTCCATAAGAAACAGCATCGTTTACCTCGTGTACTTTGTGACTGCCACCCATCAAAAGGGCTTTCCCACTCATAAACTCTGACTGCGGAAAGTTTTTGAAATACAAAGCCAATACATCTCGAATGCCTCTAAAGTGATTTTCTTCTATGCTCTCGTTGCTAACCGGAATAAATTTGCTTTTATCAGATGTGGTGCCGCTACTTTTGGCAAACCACTCGATAGTGCTCGGCCACAAAACGTTTTTCTCACCGTCCATCATTTTTTTGATGTAAGGATACAGATCTTCATAAGTGTGAATCGGCACGTTTTTTTTATATTCCTTATAATTATTAATGCGCGTAAAGCCATGCTTTTTCCCAAACTCAGTAAACTGCCCTGAGCTAATGAGGTCATTAAAAGTTTGGATTTGAGTATTGGTCGGATTATGAAAAAACTGGTCAATATAGCTCCAGCGTAATTTAATATAACTGCGAATGGCTGGATTAAGAATTTTCATTTTAGGAGAGAGCTAAGATACCAAATCACCTAGACTATTGAGAATATGTTAGGCTTGATTTTCTTCAAAAATATAGTCTTTTCGTTTTAGCTCAAAGTTGCGCCCTAGGTATAATTTTCTTACTTGCTCATCTTCGGCTAATTCTTCTGCCGAACCCGAACGCAAAATTTCTCCTTGAATCAAGAGGTAGGCTCGATCTGTAATCGATAAGGTTTCTTGTACGTTATGATCGGTTATAAGTACCCCTATGTTTTTATGTTTCAGTTTTACCACGATGGTTTGAATGTCTTCTACTGCAATTGGGTCAATTCCGGCAAAAGGTTCATCTAACAGAATAAATTTTGGATCCACGGCTAAGGCGCGAGCAATTTCTGTTCGTCGTCTTTCACCTCCGCTCAATACGTCACCCATATTTTTTCTTACATGGGTTAATCGAAATTCACTTAATAGTGTTTCCAGTTTTTCTTTTTGTTCTTTTTTTGTTAGCTTGGTGATTTCTAATACTGCAGCAATATTTTGCTCCACGGTCATTTTTCTAAAAATAGAAGCCTCTTGAGGAAGATAGCCGATACCCAGCTGCGCTCTTTTATACATGGGTAGTTTGGTGATTTCTTGATCGTCAATAAATACACGACCCGCATCGGGTTTTACCAAACCCACTACCTGATAGAAAGTAGTTGTTTTACCAGCTCCATTCGGTCCTAGCAGGCCCACAATTTCGCCTTGGCTTACTTCAATCGAAATTTCATTGACTACTTTTCGATTCTTATAAATCTTAACGAGTTTTTCAGCGCGAATGGTTACCTGAGACATGATGGTAAAGTTGCGAAAGGATTGTGATAAGTAGGCTATCGCAAGCCTAATTTATTGTGAAGAAGGCACTTTCTCTAAACGGACCCCCACGCTCATAATTTCTTCTAACGGATTTTCTCGCATGACTTGCTTCAATCTTATTTTATAGGTTCCTTTTTGAGTGAACTTGGTATACGCATTACCAGAAAGCCTGATTTTGTGTTCAAAAATTTCATTCATACCCCTGCCTGTCCAGCGTCCTGAGCTTTCGGCTAGTGGAAGTTCCACCCGTTGCTTACTACTTTTACCATTCGGTTTAATTGTTTCTAAATTGATCCAAATGTTAGAATAATGATAGGCATCCGTATGTCGTAGGGTTAAAAACATCAAATAGTGGCTTGAGGTGTCAGTTATAGCAATATCAAAAGTTTTGACATCTTTCTTTTTCCAACGATGATGAAAGATCGCTTCATTTTTTTCGTAGGTATTAGAAGGAATGCAACTGCTAACTCCTAACAATAGAAAAGCGATTACAAAAATTTGCTTACAATACATTAGCGATTTGTTCTTTAGCTTGTTCTAGTTGATCTTTCATACCCACTACTAATTTTTGAATAGCAGCATCATTTGCTTTGGCGCCCATGGTATTAATTTCTCGGCCGATTTCTTGACAAACGAAGCCTAGTTTTTTTCCAACTAAGTCTTCTTCGTTTTCTAGTAATTCTAAGAAGTATTTACAATGATGGGTTAACCTAGTTTGTTCTTCACTGATGTCTAGTTTTTCTATATAATATATTAGTTCTTGTTCGAGTCGGTTACTATCAAATTTTTCATCCGTACTTAGATCGTCCAAATGACTTTTTAGTTTTTCTTTTTTATTGTTTCGTCTTTCTTTTTCTAAGGGTTCAATTTTGGCAACTGTATCTTGAATCGTATGAATATTATTTGTCAAGGTTTTTTCTAACATACTACCTTCTTTTTTTCTTTCCTCTATCACTCGGTCGCAAATTTCTTCACACATCGAAATAATTTCGTTTAGATTTTCTTCGCTGAGTTCGCCATAAGAAGTGGTAATGACTTCAGGAAGTTTTAAAAGAGTGTCTAGAGAAAAGTTGGTATCCATTCCTAATTCACTGCCTAAGTCTGCAATATTATTTTTATAAAAAAGAGCTAGTTCTTTATTGATGCCAATCGGTTTGCTGTCGCCAAATTGTTTTAGGTGAATAATAAGTTCTACACTGCCCCGTTGTAATTTTTTTTTGATCGCTTGTCTTAGCTGTATGTCAATGCATTTAAGGCTTTGCGGAATTTTGGCATAGACGTCAAACTGTTTACCGTTGAGTGTTTTTATTTCAAGGGCGCATTGTAAGTCGCCTATTTTTTTTTCGGCACTTCCGTAAGCCGTCATGGATTGAAGCATAATATTTTCTATAGAGTATTGAACGATAAAAGTACGATGCTAAAAAAGAAAGCGGCTTGCTTTTAAAATAAAAAAACCGACTACAATTGTAATCGGTTTTTTTGAATTTATGGGTTAGTAAGCGCGTTAACCAATACAAGTATAGATGTAACTTTTTAATCAATGGTTTTTTATAGAATAAAAGTTATTCACAGTTTTGGGGAAAATCATGTAAAGCTTTTTTGAAGACAACTTTTTTTTAAGACTTAAAAAATATTGAACCCATTATATTTGTAACTATTAAGTGACTCCTGAATGAAATTTGAAAAATCAATAACAATCGACTGGGTTCGAGATTTTGTAAAACCGAAGAAAGTAATCGGTTCTATCGAAACCGAAATTACCGGAATTAATGAAGTGCATAAAATCACAAAAGGGGATATCACTTTTGTAAACGTGGCAAAATATTATTCTAAAACTTTTGATAGTGATGCCGCCATCGTTTTGATTGATCAAGAACAAGAAGAACAAGAGGGCAAACTTTTATTTGTGTGTGATGATCCTGCGGGTGAATTTATAAAACTGTCAAAATACTTTCGACCGTTTGAATCTGCAAATAAAGCAATTTCAGATTCATCAACTATCGGCGAAGGAACCATTATCCAACCGAATGTTTTTGTAGGCAATCATGTGACGATTGGTAAAAACTGTATTATTCATCCAGGGGTTTCAATTTATGATCATAGTATTATTGGTGATAATGTGATTATTCAATCAAACACGGTGATTGGTGGTGACGCATTTTATTTTATTAGAAGAAATGGACGCGATTTGCTATATGATAAATTAGAAAACACCGGTCGAACGATTATTGAAGACGATGTAGAAATTGGAGCTTGCTGCACAATTGATAAAGGTGCTAGTGGCGATACGATTATTGGAAGAGGAAGCAAGTTTGATAATTATATACATATTGGACATGGTACTGTGGTGGGTGAAAACTGTTTGTTTGCCGCACAAGTGGGTGTCGCGGGTAAAGTAAATATTGGTAATAATGTAATTCTATACGGTCAAGTAGGTGTGAGCAAAGATTTAGACATTGGAGATAATACGATTGTTTTAGCCAAAAGTGGTGTTGGTAAATCATTGCCTAGTGGTAAAGTTTGGTTTGGTATTCCGGTGCAAGACGCAAAAGATAAAATGGAAGAATTAGTTTGGGTCAAACGAATTCCAGAATTATGGGATAAGATGAAAAATGGCTTGGATTTTGATGAATAAACTATAAACAATCAAAGTATGAAAAAAATAATATTTGCTCTCAGCTTAGTTTTAATGACAACGGCTTGCACTAAAATAATAGATAAGCTAACTACTTTTCAATTCAAACGAGAAGCTGCTTTTACGATTCCGGCTACTGCTACCTTAGGGATTCCAATTAGTTTAAACTCTTCAGAGGTAACTACGGCCTACGAATCTGAGTTTAATAATAATAATTCTAACGTTGATCGGATTGAATATATCAAATTAGTGGGCTTGAATTTATCCATTGTGAGTCCTGCTAACGGTAATTTTAATTTTTTAAAATCTGTGGAGATAGCAATCAGTAGCGATGGACTAGCTGATAAAGTAATTGCCAGTAGAACGGATTTGGAAAATGACGGATTGAATGAACTAGAGCTTACTGTGAGCGAGGAAGATTTAAAGCCATATCTCACCAAAGAAAAATTTTCACTTAAAATTGAGGCAGTGACTGATGAGGTTACTACCCAAGATTATGATTTGAAAACCGAGGCTACCTTTGAAGCTAAGGCTGAAACATCGAATTAAAATTTCTTCGAGATTAAATTTCTATATTGTCAAAAATAAATTTACTTTTGGCGTCCTAAATATCTAAGAATATTCTTTGATATTGGACCTATAGCTCAGTTGGTTAGAGCACCTGACTCATAATCAGGTGGTCCCAGGTTCGAGTCCTGGTGGGTCCACTCAATAGACATAAGGGTTTCAGGCTTTCGTAGTTTGAAACCCTTTTTCTATTTCGGAACAATTTCGGAACATAAGCCCTTTAAGAGCCTAATTTCACAGTATTATTTAATGGTCTTTATGCTAAATATTGCCTTTATATCATAATTGCACAATTTGGAATTAAAATGGAATATAGATACTATTGTAAAGCAGGTAGTCAATTATGGAAAAAGCAGAAAAATTGTTGAATAGCAGAGAGGTTAGCCCAACGGCTATGAGAATCCTTGTACTGCAACACTTAATGGAGCAGAACAATGCTGTTTCCTTACAAAGCATAGAGGATGCTTTTAAAATAGCAGATAAATCAACCCTATATCGTACGCTCAAGACATTTGAAAAGAATAAAATAGTACATACTATTGATGACGGAACTAAGCAATTGAAATACGCTCTTTGCTTAGAGAGTTGTCAATGTGAAATCAATGACCAACACTATCATTTCCATTGAACGCAATGTCAAAACACTTTTTGCCTCACAAATCAAAACATACCGCAGATAGAACTACCCAAAAACTTCAAAATGCAGCAAGCGAATATGGTTATTAAGGGTTTATGCGAAAGATGTAACCAATAAAACTTTGCAAGTAGGTTGCATGAAATTTATATTACCTTTGGACCCGTAGATGAAAACATTTGCTTTCATATTATCTATTTACATTTTGGCTCTTTCCGTTCTGCCTTGCGCTGATGGTATGCCACAAAATGTAGTTGGTTGTGATACTGAAATATCGGCAAGTGAACACGAGCATAATCATTCAGAACACAAAGACCATTGTACACCTTTTTGTGTGTGCGCTTGCTGTGGTACTATGATAGCCATTCCCACGATACATGCTGTTTCATTTACCAAAGAAATTCAAACGGCTAACGCCTTTCAGTTTCATTACACTTTTAATTATTCTTTTGATTTTAGCAAAGGTATTTGGCACCCGCCTGCCATTAGTTAAGCCATTTTACTTGGGACCACTATGCCCTTTTAATACATAGTTTAGGTTTATCTTTTTTACAAAATCAAATTTTAATGTTCGATAATATTATCGCTTATTCCGTAAAGAATAAGTTCGTTGTAGGGCTTTTCGTAGCAGCCCTTATAATTTGGGGATTATTTTCCCTCAAACAGCTACCAATAGATGCTGTACCTGATATTACTAATAATCAGGTACAAATAATTACTATTTCACCTACACTTGCTACGCAAGAAGTAGAGCAATTTATAACTACTCCTGTAGAGCTTGCTGTACAAAGCTTGCAAAAAACCGAGGAGATAAGGTCTATCTCTCGATTTGGCTTATCGGTGGTTACTGTGGTCTTTGCAGAAGACTACGATATATATCTCGCTCGGCAGTTGGTTAATGAAAAACTCAAAGAAGCGGAGGAAGACATTCCAAAAGGTTTAGGAACACCTGAGATGGCTCCCCTTTCAACAGGCTTGGGCGAAATTTATCAGTATGTCGTTCGTCCCAAAGAAGGTTTTAAGGATAAGTATTCGCCTACTGAGTTAAGAAGTATTCAAGATTGGATAGTTACTCGCCAGCTTTTAGGAATAGAAGGTGTAGCAGAAGTTAATTCAATGGGTGGCTTTTTAAAACAGTATGAAGTAGCAGTAAATCCTAATCAACTAAAATCTTTGGGTATTAGCATTACCGATATTTTTTCAGCTTTAGAAAAAAGCAATGAAAATACAGGTGGAGCATATATAGAGAAAAACTCCAATGCCTATTATATCCGTTCTGAAGGCTTAGCCAAATCCTTAGAGGATATTGGAAATATTGTAGTGAGTGATGCAGGTAATATTCCTGTCTTAGTAAAAGATGTTGCCACAGTCCAATATGGCAAAGCACCTCGATATGGAGCATTAGTTCGAGATGGTGAAGAAGTAGTAGGTGGGAAGGTCATGATGTTTAAAGGGGCAAATTCAGCGCAAGTAACTGAGTTGGTGAAAGAACGAGTTATTCAAATTCAAAAATCACTTCCCGAAGGTGTGGTCATAGAACCTTACTTAGTAAGAGATAAATTAGTTAGTACTGCCATTGGTACGGTAAATAAAAATCTTATAGAAGGAGGTCTTATTGTCATATTCATTTTGATATTGCTTTTAGGAAATTGGAGAGCAGGTTTAATAGTTGCCTCTGTTATTCCATTAGCAATGCTTTTTGCTATTTCAATGATGAACCTCTTAGGAATCTCGGCTAATTTAATGAGCTTAGGGGCTATTGATTTTGGGCTTATTGTTGATGGAGCAGTAATTATTGTAGAGGCAATCGTACACCGTTTATATATCAATAAGGGAGGTCAAACTTTATCACAAAGGGATATGGATGGAGAGGTCATTACTTCTTCGCAGAAAATAAGAAGTTCGGCTGCTTTTGGTGAAATTATTATTCTAATGGTGTACATACCGATTTTAGCTTTAGTAGGGATAGAAGGTAAAATGTTTAAACCAATGGCTCAAACGGTTATGCTTGCCATTGCAGGAGCATTGATTTTATCATTGACTTATGTGCCTATGATGGCTGCCTTAGTGCTAAAGAAAAAAGTAGTAAATAAGGAAACCTTTGCAGATAAGATTATTGCTTTTTTTTACAGAGGTTATGCGCCTATATTAAACGCAGCACTTCGACTAAAATCAGTCTTTGTAAGTGTTACAGTTGTTGTTTTTCTTATCAGTCTATTTGTTTTCAGTAGAATGGGTGGTGAGTTTATTCCTACATTAGAAGAAGGTGATTTGGCAATGCAACATATTTTACCGCCTGGTGGTTCGCTTTCGCAAAGTGTAGAAACTGCCAAGATGATACAAAACAAATTGCTAAAAGATTTCCCTGAAATAGAAGATGTGGTTGCCAATATTGGCTCGGCAGAAATACCTACGGATCCAATGCCTGTTGAAATTGCCGATTATGTATTAGTTATGAAGCCAAAATCGGAATGGACCTCTGCAAGTAACAGGCAAGATATGTTTGAAAAATTAGAAGAATCCCTACATAGTATTCCTGGAGTAGGATTTGAATTTTCTCAGCCTATACAATTACGTTTTAATGAATTAATGACAGGCTCAAAAGCAGATATTGCCATAAAACTATTTGGAGAAGACTTGGACTTATTGTTTCAAAATGCTACGAAAGCCGAAAAAGTAATCAAGAAAATTAAAGGTGTTGCAACTGTAAATGTGGAGCAAACAATAGGAATGCCTCAAGTAATGGTGAACTATGATTATCAACGAATGGCACAATATGGCTTACATATTCAAGAAGTCAATCAAGTTATTCGAGCTGCATTTGCTGGTGAAAAAGCAGGTACTATTTATGAGGGCGATAAAAGATTTGACTTAGTCATTCGTTTAAATGAAGAGAATCGGCAAGGAATAGAAGATGTTAAGAACCTTTTTGTTACTCTCAATAATGGAAGCCAAATTCCACTTAGCAATGTGGCTAATATTGATTTGATAAATGCACCTATGCAAGTTTCACGAGAGAACACAAATAGAAGAATTGTTATAGGTGTAAATGTTGGAGATACAGATGTAGAATCTTTAGTTGAAAAAATTCAAACCGAGTTAGATGCTAAAGTTAAATTGCCAACAGGCTACTATTTTACTTATGGAGGTCAGTTTGAAAACCTAAAAGCTGCGAATGCAAGATTATCTATTGCGGTTCCTATGGCGTTGGCTCTCATATTTATCCTACTGTTTTTCACATTTGGTTCAGTATCTCAGGCAGGACTAATTTTTACTGCAATTCCATTATCCGCTATTGGTGGTATATGGGCTTTAGAGCTTCGAGGTTTGCCTTTCAGCATATCCGCAGGGATTGGGTTCATTGCCCTGTTTGGTGTAGCGGTCCTGAATGGCATTGTTCTCATTGGCTATTTTAATCAACTAAAAAAAGAAGGTATGAAAGACATAAAAGAAAGAATAATAACAGGAACACGAGTAAGATTAAGACCTGTATTAATGACAGCAGCGGTTGCTTCATTAGGCTTCTTGCCAATGGCAATTTCTTCTTCGGGTGGTGCTGAGGTGCAAAGACCATTGGCAACGGTTGTAATAGGTGGTTTGATTACCGCTACTTTTTTAACCTTGGTCATTTTGCCTATCCTATATTATTGGTTAGAAAAATTGCAGGAAAGAAAATCGAAGCGTTCAGCAGTATCAAAGGGTGGTGCGCTTACTTTACTCTTGATTATTGGCTTGTCCTTTTCTACCCAAGCGCAAAACAAACCGCTTGATTTAGAAAGTGCTATTTCTATAGCATTGAGCAATCACCCCAATATTAAAGCAGCCACTTTAGATGTAGAGAAAAATCAATCACTCCAAAATCTAAAATACAGCTTAGGTACAACAGATATTTCTTATCAAGGCGAAGGCTTATTTGATACTCAATTTGGACAGCAATTAAACCAAATTGGCTTTGTTCAGAATTTTCCAAGTCCAAGTGTTACCAAGGCTCAAAATAAATTGCAAGATGCCTATGTTGGTCAAAGTAGTACGCAGAAACAAATTACTGAAAACGAACTTAAATGGAAGGTCAAGCAAATCTATTATGACATTCAATATAAAAAGGAGTTAGAAAAGCTTTACGACAATCTTGTAACTACCTATAAGGAATATCACAGAAAAGCAACGGTGAGAGTAAAGGCAGGAGCAGCCAATCGGATTGAAATGCTTACGCTACAATCCAAATGGAAGGAGTACGAATTGCTTTTAAGTCAAGTGAAAATTGAGATTGCCAATTTGGATAAACGGTTTCAATTATTATTAAATAGTAGCGAAGCGGTTACTACAACGGATAGCCTAAGCACAACGAACTATTCCACACAAGTAGATACAATTAGCAATCCGCTTCTGTTGCAAAGCAAGCAGTCTATAGTCATTGAAGGTGCTAAAGTAGAAACACTGCAAGCGGAACTAAAACCAAGTTTTAATGCGGGTTATGCTTCTCAGCGATTTAATGAAGGTGGTTGGCTTAGTGCTTTGCAAGCAGGTGTTTCCATACCATTATTTAATAGACAAAGCAAGAAGCGAATTGACGCACAAAAAATGCAAATTGATATTGGCAACTATCAATATCAAAGCAAACTACTTGATTTCAAACAGGACCAATTAGAGATACAAAACACATTAGCCTTGTATAAGGCAGGTGTTGATTTTTATAAAAACCAAATAGAAACAATTAATCCTGAAATTGTAAGGATAAGCCAAATGAATTATCAAGCGGGTGAAATTTCCTACTTGGAATTATTGAACACCTTACAATTGATGGCAACAAATAACAAAAACTATTGGGAGCAGATAATAGCCTACAACAAAGCAGTAGCAGACTTTCAATTTCTTACAAATCAATAAAAGACATAACAATGAATAATATAAAATATAGCTTATCAATTCTTACACTATTTATGGTAATAGTGTTTTCGTCCTGCGGTCATGAACATACCGAAGGAGACGGACACAATCGCGGAGCAGAAGAAACGACTCATTCTGAAAAAGATGGTCACGACCACGGCTCAGAAGTGGAAGGTCACGAGGAAGGCATACACCTTACCAAAGAACAAGCTGAGACTATTGGCTTAGAGTTTGGAGCTTTATCTTCTATCAAGGTAAACGACTTTGTAAAAGCTACAGGAAGCTTAGGTTTACCGCCCAATGCGCATTCTTCGGTTTCGGCTAAGTCGGATGGCATAATTAAAAGCTCAAGAAAATTTGTAGAGGGTAATTATATAAAAAAAGGTGCGGTTATAGCCTACCTCGAAAATCCTGATTTTATAGTTACGCAACAGGAGTACTTAGAAGCTAAAGCACAACTCCATTTGAAACGCTTAGATGCCAAGCGACAAAAAACCTTGGTAGAATCCAATGCAGGAGTAACTAAGAACCTGCAAAATGCACAGGCAGAAGTTGCCGTTTGGGTAGCCAAAACAAAAGGTCTTGCTAAGCAGTTATCTTTTTTAGGCATATCGGCTTCAAGACTAACGACTAATAACATAAGACAACAAATAGCGATTGTATCACCCATGAGTGGCTATATATCTAAGATTAATTTTCATAATGGAATGTACGCACAGTCTTCCGTTTCACTTATGGATATAATTTCAGCACAGCACTTGCATTTAGAGTTAGATGTATTTGAAAAAGATATTAGTAAAATAAAAGAAAGGCAAAAAATAAGTTATACCGTTCCAGCGCTTGGAGAAACGATTTACTATGGTAGTGTAGATGTTATTGGCAAAGAGTTTAATCCAAGTACAAAAACCATTCGTGTTCACGGTCATTTGGATGGAATTAAACCTGCGTTCTTAAAAGACCTTTTTCTAAACGCTAAAATATTCTTGAATAATATAGAAACCAATGCGCTACCCGAAAAAGCTATTATTAAAGATGGGGAAAGCAATTTTATCTATGTAGCTCGTAATGAAAAGGATGCAAGTAAAATAGAATTTGAGAAAATAAATGTATTGCCAGGCTCTACAGATAATGGCTATACAGCCGTTGAATTAATAGATACAATTCCAGATGGAATGCAGATAGTAACCAAAGGAGCATATTATGTATATGCTCAATCAAAAGCAGGAGAATTAGAACACGAACATTAAAACGAAACAGTATGTACTTATTTATATATTTTATCCTTTACTTCCTATTGGTTTTCGTACTAAGGTCATTTCTACTTTGGAAGAAAACCAACGTCAATCCACTAACTTTTAATAAAGGGGATGATGCTCACGGCTATAACGGAAAGGTCTTTGGCATTATTTCTTTTATAGAATTAATTATAGTTTCCATTTATGCTTTTATCCCAAGTTGGCACAAATTTCTTTTGCCATTTTGGTATTTAGAAAATGAGTACTTGGTTTATGTAGGCTGGGCATTACTCATAGTTTCATTAGTATTTGTATGGTTTGCTCAGGGCAATATGGGAGAATCTTGGCGCATAGGCATAGATGAGGAAAACAAAACAGAATTAATAACCGATGGCTTTTTCTCTTTTTCACGCAATCCAATATTCTTAGGAATAATGATAGCGAATATTGGATTATTTTTAGCCTTGCCTAATGCTTTTACTTTATTAATCATAGCATTATCTACAGTTAGCATTAATACTCAGATTAGGTTGGAAGAAGAATTTCTAAAGAAAGAATTTAGGAGCCAATACACTCAATATCTAAACAAAGTAAATAGATGGTTTACCATAAAATAATTAACAATGAACGATAAAAAACACATACACCAATTCGATAGTAACGGCAAGCAAATCTGTTGCTCGTTGGAAGAAAAAATAGATGCTAAAACACCCCCGTCTTTGTTGCATTCTGAGCATAGCGAAGATGATGGTCACGACCATTCACACGACCATTCGCACAGTGGGGAAAGTGCTTGGAAGGAATATTTACCTGCAATTCTAAGTTTTGTATTGCTTATTTCAGGTATAGCTATGGATTATTTTGATGTAGCCTTCTTCAAAGATTGGGTTAGATTAGCTTGGTACATTGTGGCATACATTCCTGTTGGTTTACCCGTAATTAAGGCAGCATTTATAGCATTGAGTAAAGGGCAAATATTTACAGAGTTTTTCCTAATGTGCATTGCTACCATTGGAGCTTTTGCAATTGGCGAATATCCCGAAGGAGTTGCCGTAATGCTTTTCTATGCAGTTGGAGAATTATTTCAAGGTGCAGCAGTAAGGCGAGCGAAGGACAATATTAAAGCCCTATTAGATGTAAGACCAAAAATTGCCAGCGTATTTAGAAATGGTTCCTTTATTGAGGTCAATCCAAGCACCGTAAATATTGAAGAAACGATACAAATAAAGGTTGGCGAAAAAGTACCTTTAGATGGTGTTCTACTTTCTGATAAAGCAAGTTTGAATACCGCAGCGCTAACAGGAGAAAGTAAACCACAAAGTATTTTACAAGGCGAAAATGTTTTGGCAGGTTCTATCAATATGGAAGGGGTAATTGAAATGAAAACAACCAAATTATTTAATGATAGTTCGGTAGCGAGAATATTAGAGCTTGTACAAAATGCAACTTCCAAAAAGGCTGATACGGAATTATTAATAAGAAGATTGGCAAAAGTCTATACACCTATTGTTGTTTATTTAGCTATAGCGGTATGCTTTCTTCCTTATTTCTTTGTAGATGATTATGTGTTTCGGGATTGGCTTTACAGAGCCTTAATTTTTTTGGTTATTTCTTGTCCTTGTGCTTTAGTTATTTCTATTCCATTAGGTTATTTCGGAGGATTGGGTGCAGCTTCTAAAAATGGTATTCTCTTCAAAGGAGCAACCTATATGGATAAGCTAAAAGAGGTAAATACTATGGTAATGGATAAGACAGGAACAGTTACCAAAGGTGTTTTCAAAATCAGTCAGATTAAAACCTTTAGTGAATGGACAGAAGAATCATTAATGCCGATTCTCTTAGCCATAGAATCTAAATCTACGCACCCCATTGCGAAAGCAATAATGGAATATCAAACAAACCTTCCAATACCAGAAGCTACAGAAATTAAAGAAATAGCAGGGAAAGGATTGACGGGTTTAGTTGATGGTAAAAATGTTGTAGTAGGAAATCAGAAATTGATGCAACAGTTTAATATTTCCACACCCTCAGAAATTGAAGATATAGTTGAATCAAATGTTTTAGTTGCCATAGATGGCAAATTTGCAGGCTATGTAACCATTGCGGATGAAATAAAAGAAGATGCTAAAGAAACTATTGCAGCCTTCAAAAAAGAAGGCATAAACCACATTATGATGTTGTCAGGAGATAAACATAGTATCACTCAAAAAGTTGCTAAAGAATTGGGTATATCCAATGCGAAAGGCGGCTTGCTACCTGAAGACAAATTGAATGAAGTAGAAGCTTTGAAAAAGGACGCTACAAAAACAATAGCTTTTATAGGTGATGGAATCAATGATGCGCCTGTATTAGCAGCAAGCGATGTGGGAATAGCAATGGGAGCAATGGGAAGTGATGTAGCCATTGAAACAGCAGATGTAATCATTCAAACCGACCAACCTTCAAAAGTTGTTACAGGTATTCAAATTGCTAAATCGACTCAAAAGATTATTTGGCAGAATATATTCCTGGCCTTTGGTATCAAAATCATTGTTCTCATATTAGGAGCAGGAGGTTTAGCCACAATGTGGGAAGCTGTTTTTGCAGATGTAGGAGTAGCACTATTGGCTATATTAAACGCTGTTAGATTGCAGAGAATGAAATGGAGATAGTTTGTTTTGGAATACCAAATCCATTCTTTGTGAATGTAAAGTGTGGGGCTGTTAAAAAATTCGTTTTATTCAACTATATTGGTATCTTTACTCCTTAATGGCAAAGCGACTGCTAAGCATATTACTCCTTTTACTGTATCTAATACCTTCAATCGGTATTAGTGGTTCATTTCATTATTGCGGTGGGGAGTTGGCTTCAATCGTAATCATTCCGACAGATGAACACCCGTGCGCCTGCGGTCCTGATGAGCCTATGGAGGATGGTTGTTGTAGTGATGAAGCTTTTTCATTAAAGATAAAAGACAATCATAAAAACGCAGACTCTAAAATAGTTGTAACGGATATAAGTGACTTTGTATTTACTCAACTTACTTATTCGATTATAGATTTAGATGCTCCTTTATCTGATAAAAAAGAGCAATTCAGAATAAAAGAAAAAGAGCCACCAGATAAAAGGCTCTTTATCCTTTACGAGTCCTACCTTATATAATACTATTTTGTTTTATGCACTTTCTCGTTCAACAAGAATGAGTTCGTGGAATTGTTATGTCTAAGCAACACAGCTTAGACAACTACTAATTTAATTATTAAAACAAAAATTTATATGAAATTTCAATCCTTAATACTGTTTGTGAGTACCCTAATTTTTACAATGGGTATTTCAAGCTGTGATGCACAAATACCCAATGCCAAAACCGTAGAGGTCAAAGTTTGGGGCAACTGTGGAATGTGTAAGAAAACAATAGAAAACGCAGGAAATAAACGAAACAAAGCCCAAGTAGATTGGGATAAAAAAAGTAAAATAGCCGTTATTACTTATAACGAAAAAAAGACAACCGCTGACAAAGTGCTGAAGCAAATAGCCGATGCGGGCTATGATAATGAAAATTATTATGCCCCTGATGCTGTCTACGAAGAACTACACGGCTGTTGTCAATACGATAGAAAACCTAAAACAGAACAATAAACTTTAAACAAAAAAAACAAATAATATGAAAAACAAAATTTTAATTCTCGTAGCTGTTCTTTTCAGCTTTAGTGCAACGGCGCAAAAAGATGTAACACTTACCATTAAGCACATGTTGGGTACAAGTCCATTTGCCTTTAATCAGGCGACAACTAATAATTTGAGTAACAATCTTGAGTTTACTCGTGTAGATTATTACATTTCAAAAATTACGTTAATCCATGATGGCGGTATGCAAACTCCCGTGCCGAATAAGTATTTATTTATTCAAGGAAGCAATAACCATATCGAGAACATAGGAAACTTTAATGTAACCAATGTAGAGGGTATAAAATTCCATATAGGTGTAGATGCTCCCAATAATACTTCTGACCCTTCACAATGGACAGGAAACCACCCTTTAGCTCCTAAATCGCCTTCTATGCATTGGGGTTGGACTTCAGGGTTTCGCTTTGCGGCTATTGAAGGAAATGGCGGTACTAATTTGGACCAATTATTTCAATTTCACGGTTTATTCGATGCCAACTATTTTGAGCAAACTGTAATGGTCGCTGGTGTAAATAGTGGCAATGATGTTACTATCAATTTAGATGCCGATTATACGCAGGCTCTTAAAGATATTAATGTTTCAGCAGGAGCTATAAACCACGGAGATAATACTAATGACTTAACGGTACTTCAGAACTTTAGAGACAATGTGTTCTCAGGAGGAACAGGTATTCCTTTAGCTGTTTCAAATTTTGAGAAAGAAATAGACTTAAATATTTTCCCTAATCCAAGTACAAGTGATGTTCTCATTACATTAGACAACACAGGTAAAACTGCTGTAACAAGCGCACAGGTATTTGATATTTCAGGCAGAATGCTAAATGAAGTTTCACTCATTAATCAGAACGAGGCAACTATATCTTTTGATGCTAAGGGTATATACTTTGTAAGATTAAACTCTTACGGAATCAACTTGGGTAGTAAGAAAGTAATAATTCAATAAAGAATTATGAAGAACCTTCGGGTAGGATTTGTGTTTATTAGTTTGGCGGTATTGCTTTGTGTAATTAGTTGCCGAAAAGACCCTTTGGTAAAATTGGGTGCTGATAAACTTATGTCCATACCCGAAGGTTTTCCCTCCATTAATTTCCCCGATGGAAATGAATTTACGCAGGACCGTTGGGAATTGGGTAAGCGATTATTCTTTGATCCAATACTTTCTAATACTTACTCTGTAAGTTGTGCTTCGTGTCATATACCACAAAACGCTTTTAGTGATACTATCGCTTTCAGCATTGGAGAAAACAATTTAAAGGGAAAGCAAAATGCTCCCTCGCTTACCAATATTGCATATCACCCTTACTTCACAAGAGCTGGCGGTGTGCCTACCTTAGAAATGCAAATTTTAGTTCCAATTCAAGAGCATGATGAGTTCAATAGTAATATTGTGGACTTAGCAGAACGCTTAAAACAAGTTCCTTCTTATGTGGAGCAAGCAATGGCGGCTTACGGACGTGAGCCTGACCCTTTTGTAATTACTCGGTCCATTGCGAATTTTGAACGAAGCTTTATCAGCGGAAATTCAAAATATGACCAATACGAATTTCAAGGAAGGAGTAGGGTTTTGAAAGACAATGAAATACGAGGTAAAGAATTATTCTTTGGCTCAAAAGCAAATTGTAGTTCTTGTCATAGTGGGTTCAATTTTACAAATTATGCTTTTGAAAATAATGGACTTTATGAAGCATACGCTGATAGTGGCAGAATGCGCCTAACTCGTATTGAAGAAGATAGAGCATTGTTTAAGGTCCCAAGTTTGCGAAATGTAGAAGTTACAGGACCTTATATGCATAACGGAAGTTTCAAAACTTTAGAGGAAGTAATAGCACATTATAACAGTGGAGGGAGATATCATAAAAACAAAAACAGTAATCTGATTAAGCCGTTGGGCTTATCAAATCAGGAGCAGAAAGACTTAGTTGCTTTTTTGAAAAGCCTAACAGATTATGATTTTATAACAAACAAAAATTATCAAAATGAAAAATAATAAACTCTTAGTATTGTTTCTAATACTAATAAGTACTGTAATTATTTACAGTTGCAAAAAGGACTATGAAGTAGTTGATGTAGATGCGGATGCTCCATATAATTTAGAGTATGGTAGCTTTCCAACACCGCCTATAGCACAAGACAATCCGCTTACGAGAGAGGGGGTAAAATTAGGTAGAATGCTTTTCTACGAAAAAGCACTTTCTCGTGATGGTTCTATGTCCTGTGCAAGTTGTCATAATCAGCAAACGGCTTTTTCAGATACCAATAAATTCTCCATTGGTGTAAATAATTTGCCAGGAGGACGGCAGGCAATGGCAGTATTTAATATGGCTTGGAATACCAATCAATTCTTTTGGGATGGCAGGGCTGATTTGCTAAGACACCAATCAATTATGCCTATTCAAGACGAGTTGGAAATGGATGAAACCTTACCAAATGTTGTTGCTAAATTACAAGGAGATGAAATGTATCGTGCTCAATTCAATAAGGCATTTGGAACTGACCAAGTTGATACATTACTAATATCTAAAGCATTGGAACAATTTATGAACTCGATAGTCTCCTATCAATCAAAGTATGATGACTTTCTTGTAGGTAAAGCTTCGCTGACTAACCAAGAGGAACGTGGTCGTTTCTTATTCTTTACAGAATACAATCCTGCCTTTCCTAATGCTTCTGGTGCTGATTGTCAGCATTGCCATGGTGGTCCAAACTTTGAGAATGACCGTTATATGAATAATGGTTTAGATACAGATGCACAATTTACTGATTTGGGGCGTGAGGATGTTACAGGTAACGCCAATGACCGAGCTAAATTCAAAGTAACTTCGTTACGAAATATTGAGCTTACACCTCCTTATATGCATGATGGTAGGTTCCAAACCTTAGAGGAAGTTGTGGACCATTATAATTTAGTTCAAACTTCGGCTACCTTAGATGCCTCCTTTCAACAACAGTTACCGAACGGTTTACAATTAAGCCAAGCCGATAAAGATGCATTAGTTGCGTTCTTAAAGACCTTAACGGACAATACATTGGCTAATAATCCTGAATATTCAGATCCGTTTTAGTGAATAAACATTAACAGACCACTATTAAATATAAATGACAAATAGTAGTCAAACGTATAAATAGATAAAGATGAAAAATATAATAATAACTATAATAATGCTTGTTCTACCATTTGTATTACAAGCACAAATCAAAGAAGTGAAATTACAGGCAAGCGGTCTTACTTGCAGTATGTGTAGCAACTCTATACATAAGGCATTAGAGAAACTTTCGTTTATAAAAAGCGTGGATAGCGATGTAGAAACTTCTGTTTTTACCATTGATTTTCAGGATAAAGCAAAGGTTGATATTCAAGCAATTCAAAAAGCAGTAAAAAAAGCAGGATTTTCTGTTTCGGATTTTGTTATGACCATTAAGTTCAAAGATTATCCTGCTAAGAATAAGGGCAAGTTCGATATAGCAAATGAAAAATTCTATTTGGTGGATATTGAAAATCAAACCTTAAATGGTTTAGTAGAATTACGTTTACTCAATAAGGACTTTATGAGTAAGAAGGCATATAAAAAAGTAAAGAAAAAGGTAATTAATGAAGAACAAGAAAAAGGTTACAGCGTTACGCCTGTTTAGTTTATTAATCACAATTAGTTTTTTCGTAAATAGTTCTTGCGCTTCGGCGCAGGAGCTTTTTTTGTTCTCACGTCCTGCAAGTAATATCCCTGCTCATTCTTTAAGTATCGGCTTGGGAAATTCATTTATTGTTGCTCCTAACTCATTTATTCGCATACAACCAGAGGTTGCTTATGGCGTTTCGGGTAAGCTTATGTTTCAATGGCAGGGAGCTATAACAAATAGAGTAGATGGATTAAAGTTTAATGGTCAATCACTTTATGCCCAATATAAGTTTTTGAATATCGATGAGAAAAAACGTCATTTTAGAATGGCAGGATTTGCAAGATTGGGTCTTGGAGATAGGGTCCAATTCCAAGATGAATTAGATGTGAATGGAATGAATAGCGGTTGGGAGCTTGGCTTAATAGGAACACAACTATTGCACAAAACGGCTATTAGTGGAACGGCAGGAATAGAGCAAGCTTACTTTGAGAATAGTTCAAATAATGCTCTCAGCTATTCCCTTTCGGTTGGGCAATTAGTTCTACCAAAAAAATACAAAAATTATAAGCAAACGAATGTGAACCTTATGGCTGAAGTATTAGGGCAAAGTGAGTTTAAGGGAGGGAAGTCTTTTATAGATATAGCTCCTGTTGTCCAATTTATCTTTTTAAGCCGTTCTCGTTTGGATTTAGCTTATAGAACACAGCTGTTAGGCAATATGCAGAGAGTAGCTAAAAATGCGTTTTTAGTACGATTGGAATATAATTTATATAATGTATTTAACTAACTCTATTTATTCAAAACTTATGCCTATTCTAATTCAGTATTCACGCCTTCATTTATAAGATAATGCAACTTTGGGCATATAACATAATCCGTAAGGTTTTGCCCTTGTGAGCCAATCCAATCTGCTTTAGAAATATCCCAATAGTAAATATCATAGTCCACAACCATAGATAGCCGATTGTCTTTTTTAATCTGCTTAGGACCATTGAAGCCAAACCGCTCAAATAAGCGATGCCTCTCAAAAGCGGAAAGAATATTATAGAGGGCAAGAGCATAAACTTTGCCGTCCTTACCCTTCTTCTTGAGGTCAGGCTCAGTAAATATTTTACTGCCGTATTTTACAACTTCAATAAGTTGTTGCAATTCATTCTCTATGCTTCTCATAAATTGTCCCTTTTTGTTAGCAAATTTTGGTGTTAGCATTTTGAGCCATTCAGCCATAAGCAAATCAGCCATTTCCTTTGTTTCTACTATAAAATTGAAGTGTGGGTTATACGTTTTTTTGATAGGATTGAAGTTTGCTTCAATGGTCCGTATTCCAATAAGCTTTGGACCATTGCCCCTGGCGTGTCGTGTTTTAATTCTGTTCTTTATCCGCTGGAACCGATTAATCATTTGGTCAATACGCTTGGGTAAATGTCGGGCAGGAACTGCTTTTGCAGTTAGTACAATGTAATAGGGTTGTTCCCAATTACTAATGATAGGCAGGTACTTATTTATAATTGTCGCTTTTCTTATACTTAGACATAGCGGACAGGCTCTATTTTTACAATATTTGCCGAAGGTCCTGCCCTCTGAATAGTATAATCTGTTTTGACAATGGTATGTATTCCAAAACGTTTTGGACTTTTTGCCCTTTCCTTTTTCCTTATCAATGTCTATTAGGTTTAAGCTTAGTTTATTTCCTATTACTTTGCGTTTAGCCCGCCTTTTAGCGGTTATTTTATCAGAGAGGTCCGAGCCTTTGCCCATAAGTATTAGAGCCTTATTTTGAGCTTGTGATGTTTCACTTTGTGCTAATGTATAGATTTGCTCCCCCTGAGCGTTGTACTTTCTCATACAGAAAATTACTTTTTGGAGGTTTTAGTAGATAAGAAACTATCCACCTCATTATCTATTTCGGATTGGCTTTGTTTTTTGCCCGACTTAATCCATTCCAATAATTCAGATTTGGAAAAGTATAGACGCTTGCCTTTTTTGCTTACAGGTATTTTAGCCTTTTGTACATAGCCATAAAGCGTATTTTTTGAGAGATTCAGAAATTCTGAAGCTTGCTCAATCGTCAAAATAGCGTCTGATTCCTGCTGTGGAACTTGTAAGGATTGCGTCTTAATCTCTAATATTAGACTTTCGATATTGTTAAGTCTATTTTCTATTGCCTCAAACGGATTGTTCATTACTCTGATATATTAATGTTTCAGAGCAAACGTGCGAGGGGCATTTAGGGGCAACAATAGGGGCGTACTCCCTATTTTAATTTTTCGTAGTCTTTTTTTACTTGTTCTTGATGCTCATGAGCAGTGTATCTTGTCCTGTTTTCCTTGCTTACAGAGGATAAAACATTGATATTACCCTTAATATTTCGGTCCGCAGTTAATAACATTTTAGCTACTTCTTTATTCAACTTTACCTTACTTGAGTAATGATTTTTAGTAAGAGATTCAATAAAACCTAAATAATTGAGCATAGCTATTGCATAAGGGATTTGCTTTTCAGCAATTAATTCAACCAAATTTATCTGTCCTTGACTTGATAATGACTTTACTTTATCCAAATCAAAGAAGCCAATAGGCTTTAGCTTTTCGGTAAGCTTTTGCGCCTTGGTTGGTTCGTCTTTTACCTGTTGCGCTTTTAGGTAAGGATTCACTTTTTTCCAAAAATTCTGCTCGTCATTTAGCCAATTCTTAATAGCTGTTCTATATCGTTTATCTGACTTTTCAGCATTGTTCAAATAGCCGTCTTTTAGTTCTTGCTGACGCTCCTGCACTATTAGGTCAATCTCCAATTTATCTACGTCTTTTATTACCCCGTTCTTGAATAATTTATCTCCACTGACCTTAGTTAATAGCTCGTCCGTTACTTTGAGCAAAGCCTCCTGTAAGGACTTTTTAGTATGTAATTGAGCCTTTGCAGTACCCGAGTATTTGTTAATTTCAGGAGCTTTTGCAAGAACCATTATACTTTTCTCGAAATGAGTTTTTAAGTCCCCAAAGTAGGTGTGCAACTCAAAAGGAAAAAAATTAAGCCATTTCTGATAGTATCCAATAAGCACATTGAGGTCGGTGTTTTTAGAACTATCCACGGGATTTTTAAGTTTATCTACAAACTCCATAATAGCCTCATACTTTATCTTTTCCTTGTTGCTGACTTTTTTAGGTTGCTGACTAAAAAATTGCTTTATAGAAAAATAATAGTTGTCCAGAAAAAGTGGATATGCTCTTTTAGGCATTAATCCAAAACTGGCTACTGCATACTCGACATAATCAGTAATATCCTTATACCAATTATCATTTTCCAAATTATTTATAATGTGCTGTTGCGTAAAAATTATCTTATTTGCGGTCCATTCAGGAGTGTTATCAAAATCAGTTTTCTTGAAAGATTTATGCTTTGCGGCTTCAGCATGGTATTTGCAACAATTTGGGAAAGCTGGTTTATTATCCTTTCCTTGGTAAAGTTTTGTAAGATAATTTTTAGTTTCCTTCCAACTCGACTGACATTGTTTGCATTCTGCATAGTTGTGTTTGCCTTCTGTATGATTTATTTCACTTGGTGGTGAAAAGATATCCTTTATTTCCAATTGATAAATTGGCTTTCCACAAAAATCTATTTTACTAATACCTTTAAAAGATATATCAGCGTGATTATTTATCATAAATTTCTATTTAGCAAATGCCGTTAATGCGTCCGTAGTTTGGTGAATTTTTTCAGTTTCAAACCCTGCCAAGTAGCTCTTAGTAGTTTTGAGGTCGCTATGTCCCAGGGCTTCACTTATAAATTCGGTCGTGGCTCCTGAGTTCCTTAGAATTGTTGCGAAGCTATGACGAGCGTAATAAGTAGTTACAGGTTTTTTAATACCTACTTCTTTTGCTATTCGTTTGATGTGCTTATTAATATTGGCGGTTACTTGTTTTACAATATCTCTTTGTCTTACAGCCGTCATTCCTTTATCTAAATGCGGGAATACATAGGCTTCGGGATATATGTTTTTAACACCCCACTTTTTAATAATGGCTTTAGCTTCATGCTTTAAGCTGATTATAATTTCCTCACTTTGTTTTTTACTTCTGATAGTCTTGGACCTTTTGTATCTTAATATATCGCCCTCAATATTTTTTTGCTTCAATAGGCAAAGGTCTTTTACATTCAATCCATTACATAAGTATATGAATATCCAATAATCTTTTGCCATTTGTTCGGGTGTTCCCTTTTTTGCCTTGTAATGGAATAGCTTTGCTATTTCCTCAAGGGTTAAGGCTTTCTTTATATTTCTGCTCGTAGGGATCGAGTATTTTCCTTTGCCCTCTCCAAATGGATATATACTTCTATCAATATTGGCTCTATTGAATATTGCTCTTAGACTTCTTAGGTAAATTCCTATTGTAGATTTGGACCGTCCTTGTTTGAGCATCCAATTTTCATAATTAGTTAGCACTCTTGGGGTAATGTCGGCAAACTTCAATCCTGCCTTAAATTTCTCTATACTGTTTTTTGCTACCTCGTAGCTTTCAGCCGTTCCAATTCGCTCTTGTTCCCTTAGCTCCAATATATATTGTTCAAAAGCAGATGCTATGTTATTTACAACGTCTCTATTAGATAAATACAATTCCTCAAACTTTGGGAATGTAAAAAAGGGCAATGCCTCTATTACGTCATTGGCTTTCTTTTCAAATGATTGAATTTTACGTTGATGCTTAGTTTCTTGAGCGGTCCGCCTTTTGGCAGTCATTGCTCTGTCAAACTCCTTAGCCGATAAGCTGATACCTGTTTTATAGCTCTTATGCCTTCTACGGCTTATAACTCTTATGTAAACCGAACATTTACCGTCTTTCTTAGGGTGGGCTTTATCAATGTAGGCTTTAGCTGATGCAATACTCATAGTCTTAATATAATAGATAAAAATAGATTTCGGAACAATTTCGGAACAAACTTAATTATTAACGATTAAAATTAATTAATAACAACTAATGAGCTATCCACATAATACAGTACTTTTGCTTAGCTCTTAACGGATTTAGTAGGTTTATTAGTCACTTGGTTATGGTAAAAATTATGACTCATAATCAGGTGGTCCCAGGTTCGAGTCCTGGTGGGTCCACACAGTAAAAAAGAGCCCTCGCAATACTCATTGTGAGGGTTTTTCTTTACCCACAATAGGCAAAATACAAACAGTATCAATTTTTAGATCAAACAGGAACAATTGCAAGTGCATTATGGTTGAGTTCAAACTGATGCCGTTGCTAAGAGACAGCTATCATGCCGATTGATACTAAATTAGTATACGATCTACTGTGTGCTTAAATTGCTGCGTAATAAAGGCTTGCGTTACTCTCAAAACTTTCACCATAGCGGTTCTGCATTGAAAGTTTTGGAGCTGATAGTTTATTGCTCTTGTAACTCTCACTTCTAAGCTAAACGAATATCTTGGTCTAAAGTAGTTGGCTCTACTTAGTTGTAATGAATAATATAGAATCATTGGATAGAACAAATTCAAAAAAATTGCGTCTAGATTAATAAAATGTCTTTTAGTATATTTTACGTAAGAATGCTAAAAAAAACTACTTTTATGCCGCTTATATAAACATAACCGCTAACGAATTTATTTATAGTATGACAGATTCATTTTTATCAAATAATTGTCCTCCGATGGGGATTTACGAAACTTTATATAACTTTCAGAATTCTTTCGGACGATTTATGGGCGAAGCAGGTACGCACCCTTGGTCGCAAGGTTTCCCACTCACGACTCCGCTTGAAAAATTTAATGGTCCTTCGATTCCTAACACTATGGAAGTTACTGCCGAAGATCGGTTTTACCCGAAGGCCTGGGGACACCCTAAGCTGAGGGACGCTATCGCAAATTATTATAACACTCATTATGGCTCAACTATTGTGCCCGAAAATGTTATGGTATTTGCAGGTGGCAGACCTGGGATCTTCTCCGTCTTGGCGTTTCTTAAGAAGAACGTGCAGGTAAGAATTGGCAATATAGAATGGCCTGCATATTTAGATATATTACACAAAACACAAGTGGATGCCAAAATTGTGCCTTATACCAAAGAGAATAACTTTCACCCTCATAATGCTGAATATTTTGATAGGAGCGGACTCAATCATAAAACGAGCGTGATGCCTATAATTTCCAATCCGCAAAATCCTTCGGGCCAAACTCGCTCTGGCGCAGAACTGAAAGACTTGATAGAAATGGCAGAACGCCCAAAGTGCGGTATCCTCTTGGATGAAGCCTATGAAATGTTTCATTCGCCGGCAGTCAGTGGCATTCAATATGTAAAAGATTTGGACAACAGCAATGTATTTTTGGCGGGTGCCTGTACTAAGGGGTTGCAGGCTCCTGGTATACGAATCGGCTGGATTGTGGCTAGTAAAAAAAATGTGGAGACTTTGGCCAACTACTCTAGTTTTGGGATTGGTGGCGTAAGCAATCCCTCGCAACTTTATGCTGTAAAGCTTCTTGAGCCGAATCGCGTAAAGCTAGCAAGAAAAGCTGTGGAGGAACATTATAATTGGCAGCGTCAACGTTATGGCGAAGCATTTAAAAAAATGGGCCTTGGAATGTATACTGGTGAAGGTGGCTTTTATCACTGGCTAGAGCTGCCAGAAGGAATGACCAATCAGGAGCTTAACAAACGTCTTTTTAAAAAAGGAGCAGCTATACTCTGTGCCTCTGATTGTGATATGGCCCGCCCCCACGCCAAGGATGCGGACTATGTGTCTCCCTATACTCGTTTTTTCCGATTTTCATTTGGCCCCTTACTGCCAGAAACTTTTGAAAGTGATATCCAACTTTTTAAAGAAGTATACGAAGAGTATAAGCAGGATGCGGGAATTTCGTAAACTGAGAAAAGCACTTTTCTTCAACAGTGGGCAGGTCTCAAATTAAAAAACGTTTATACTATTTGTGACGAGTGCTAAGAAAAAAGATAAAATTATGGAAGGCATAAAACATATAATATTTGATTTAGGCAATGTAATTCTTGATATCGATTATCAACTAACAATTGATGCGTTTGAGAAGCTAGGTGTCACAGATTTTTCTAGTCATTTTTCTAAGCAAAAGCAATCTGATTTTATGGACGATTTTGAAATGGGAAAGGTGAGTGAATATGAGTTTGTAGACTATGCAAGGCCTTTTTGTAATCCAGGCACGAGTGCCAATCAAATTATAGATGCGTGGAATGCCTTGTTGTTGGATATCCCAATTCGACGCTTGCAGATTTTGCAACAGTTGCGTTTGGATTATGATTTATATCTTTTAAGTAATACGAATAGCATTCACGAAAAAGAATATAACAAAACAGTTAAGGAAACCTGTGGGTATGAAAATTTGAATTTCTTTTTTGATAAAGTGTACCTGTCTCATCGAATTGGGATGCGCAAACCCAATGCCGAAGCGTTTACTTGTATTCTAGAAGAGCATGCGTTAGCCCCTCAACATACTTTATTTATAGATGATAGTCCGCAGCATATTGCAGCAGCTGATGCGCTGGGACTAAAAACCATTCACATGAAAGATGATATGAGTATGGAAGAGGATGTGTTTAAAATAAAAAATTAATCAACTTCTTCATACTCGATGAAGTCACCTTTTTTTACTTCGTTGTTTCGTGGACGCTTGCGAAATTGTCTCCCCGAGTTTTTTGGTTCAAACAAGGAGCGCATAATACGCATCACAAAATAGAATAGTGCAAAATATCCAATTGTTTTTAGTAGTCCTCCGCCCATAGTATGGTAAAGTTACTATACAAGTCGCTTTCTAAAAAGTAGAGATAAATTATTAGATAAAATTTAGCAATTTTGAAAGGGTCTCTATAACTTTAGTGAAAAATAGGAACATGGAAATTAAAGCACCCTTCAACCTAAATCAATGGATTGAAGAAAACCGACATTTACTCAAACCGCCAGTCGCCAATAAGAGTTTGTATCCTGTAGGCGATGATTTTATTGTAATGATTGTAGGCGGTCCTAATGCTCGCAAAGATTATCATTACAACGAAACAGAAGAGCTTTTTTATCAATTAGAAGGAAACGCAACTGTCACGATACAAGTAGACGGGGAGAAAAAAGTATATAAATTAGGCCCAGGTGACATGTACTTACATCCTGCCAAGACGCCACACAATCCTGCTCGTGAAGCTAATTCTATCGGTCTCGTGATTGAAAGAGTGCGACAAGGAAAGGGTTATACCGATGGCCTAATGTGGTTCTGCGACAAGTGTAACACCAAATTGCATGAAACTTTTTTTGAGCTCAAAGACATAGAAAATGACTTTCAGCCCCGATTTAAGGAGTTTTACGCTAGTGAGGAGTTGAGAACGTGTAAAAATTGTCATCACGTAATGGAGACAGATGACCGTTTCATTGAATAACTTGATTTCACCAACGTTTTCTCTTTTTTAAACGTCTTATTATTGTTAACAATATTTTTTTAATTCAATAATTCAAAATATCTTTAAACAAATAATTGGAGGGCAGTACAGAATAGCACGACGTAAGCTCTATCTAATTATCCAAAATAGAATGCACATGAAAAAAATAATTTTTACACTTTGTATTTTCCTTTCTTTTCAAGCGATTGGACAGGATGTACACTTTACACAATACTTTACCTCACCACTTACCATGAATCCTGCGAATACAGGTTTGGTAAATTGTGATTGGCGTGTTTCAGCCAATTATCGCGATCAGTGGGGAGCGATTAATGCCACACCGTATTTAACGGGTACAGTTTCCTATGATATGTCTTTATTAAAAGATAAATTAAATGGCGACGCGTTAGGAGTTGGGATTTTAGGACTATATGACAAATCGGGTTCTGGTGCTTTGCAAAATGTAACAGCTGGTTTATCATTAGCTTATCACAAAAGATTGAGCGATGATCCCGACAGACCGCAAACTTTATCACTTGGAGTACAAGGTTACTTAGTTCAAAAAAGCTTGGACGTTCAAAATCTTACTTTCGAAAGTATGTTTGAACCAACAACTGGTACCGTGATTCGTCCCAGTGGTGAAAATTTAGGAACTATGGATCCTTATCCAGATTTCAATGCTGGTATCATGTACACAGGTGCAGTTAGTGATCATACAAATATTTATGGTGGTCTTTCATATTATCATATTACTCGCCCAACGGAAACGTTCTTGGGGGATGACTTTAAATTACACTCAAGATTAACGGCCACGCTTGGTGGTTCATTTGAAATGAATGACAATATGGTATTATACGGAAGCGGTGCCTATCAGCAGCAAGGAAAAGCTTATGAAGTATTAGTAGGTGGTGCCGCTGGATTTGTATTGAATCCTTATCATGAAGAGGATATGAAAAGTACAGTATTTTATTTAGGGGCTTGGTATCGGTATAATGATGCAATTGCTCCTTACATTGGTTTTGAGTGGACAAAAGCAAAACTTGGTTTTTCTTATGACGTAAATCTTTCTAGCTTAACAGAAGCTACCCAAGGTCAAGGTGCCTTAGAAATATCATTGATTTATAATGGTTGTTTTATCTCAAACCAAACGAAAGAATACAACTTTGCTTGTCCTAAGTTTTAGGTTTATAAACTTTTAAATTGAATCCCTTCACATCAAAATGTGAAGGGATTTTTTGTTATAAATCTTCTAACTGAAATGGATAAATTTACGTCTTAGAGTTATGAAAATTTCAATTTTTATTTTAATCTTATTTAGTTTCGTTTCGACTAGCGCACAAGAAATACATTTTACTTAGTTCGGGAATTCTCCATTAAATACGAATCCTGCTAGTTCTGGATTAATCAATGGAAAATATCGAGCAGCCGTTAATTATAAAAATGACTGGAATTCGATTACAGTTCCTTTTATAACCACTTCTCTTTCCTATGACATGAAGTTGCTTCAAGGAAAATTGGGAAGAAGTTTTTTGGGAGTAGGTTTATTAAGAAAGGATAGAGTAGCAGGTGATGGAAATACTGCTGATCGACAAACCGGATTATCCATAGCATATCACACCCAATTAAATAAAAATAAGGAACTCCCAAGCACGATCTCTATTGGTTTGCAAGCTTCATTATTGCAGAAACGTGGAATAGCTTATTATGATACGTGGGTCATGTTTACTAGTGATTATGTAATTGATCCTTATGTAGATTATAATGCGGGCCTAATGTATACCGGCTATCTTTCTAGTCGATTCTCATTATACAGTGGGTTGTCCGTATTTTATTTTAGAGAACCTGTGGAGATCATTTTAGGTGAGCCAAATTATATTAAAATAAAACCGCTTTTCCAATTGGGTGGAGTTTATATAGTCAATAAGAGATTCACTATGTTTTTTAGTTCCTTGTATGAGCGCCAAGGAGAAAATTATGATGTGTTGGTTGGTGGGGCCGTTGGATATAATCTTACTCCGAAAGAGTCCCAAAAGCCAAAGCAATTCATTGCTCTTTTAGGAACGTGGTACAAGCTACAAGATGCTGTAGCTCCTTATCTAGGATTTGAGTGGAAGGGGTTTCGATTAGGATTGAGTTCAGATATTGGCTTAGAGTCTTCAAGTTCAGCAACAAGAGGAAGAGGAGCTTTTGAATTATCATTAATCTATAATGGAGGATTTGGTTCAGAGAATAATTCCATTTCTAAAATAGCCGTTCCGCGTTTCTAATTCATTTGTGTATTTCTTTGGCTTGATACATAATCTCATTACTCACCAAAGAATTACTTTTAAGCCGCTATGCAGAAAGATAATTTATTCCTTAAAGAATACGAACGCCTAAACCCAGAACAAAAAAAAGCAGTAGATACCATTTATGGTCCGGTGCTGGTTTTGGCAGGCCCGGGTACAGGTAAAACCCAAATCCTTTCCATGCGTATAGCCAATCTCTTGCGCAGTGAAGCACAGGTGCAACCCCAAAATATTTTATGCCTTACGTTTACCGATGAAGGGCAAAAAAATATGCGAGATCGCTTATTTAAATTGATTGGACCTAAAACGGCAAGACACATTCATGTACATACCTATCACTCTTTTTGTAGTGAGGTCATTCAACAGAATTTGAATTACTTTAAAAAGGATCAGTTAGAACTGGTGACAGAACTTGAAGAGCTAGACTTTATGACTAAGCTCGTTTTGCGTATGCCGAAGGATAATTTATTCTACAGCCCTAAGAAGCCCACGAAAAATATAGGCTACCTAAAAAACTTATTCGGAAAAATAAAACAAGAAGGATGGACGAGCGAGCAGCTCATTCAAAAAACCCTAGCCCATATTGAAGATATAAAAGCCGATCCTGAGTTTCAGTATAAACGCGGAGAGAAGAAAGGCGAATTAAAACAAACAGGTCAGCAAGAAATTAAGCGTTTTGAAAAAACGATACAAGCCGCCAAGCTGTATGACGAATATCAAAAAATATTGCAAGAGCATAGCCGTTATGAGTTTGCGGATATGATACTGTGGGTGATAGATTTACTCAAAAAAGAAGAAGGTATCTTATATGATTTGCAAGAGAGTTTTCAGTTTTTATTAGTAGACGAGATGCAGGATACTAATGGCACCCAGCTAGAATTGGTGAATCAATTAACGAGCTATGATGACAGTCCCAACGTATTTGTGGTAGGCGATGACGATCAAGCGATTTACCGGTTTCAAGGGGCTAATTTGGATAATCTTTCTGATTATCGGAAAAAGTATTTTGATCATAAATTGGTGGAGGTAAGCCTCAAAACAAACTACCGGTCCTACCAGGGTATTTTAGATAAAGCCACAGCCCTTATAGAAAATAATAAGCAACGACTGATTTATCAGATGCCTAATTTGACCAAGGAGCTAGAATCTTTTCATACGGCAAAAAGTAAAAAAGACAGTCAGCCGAATATCATTTCTCATTACAATCCGCATTATGAATATGCGCATGTGGCCAATCAAATAAAAGAATTGATTGACGGCGGTACCAAGCAGAATGAAATTGCGGTGCTCTGCACCAAAAATGCTTTTTGCAAAACCATGGGCGAGTACTTAAATAAATTGGACGTGCCTTTTTATACCAAGGCGAGTAGTAGTTTATTACATTTTGTGTTTACGAAGCAAGTCTTAAATATTTTACGCTATGTTCAAGTAGAAAATAAATTCCCTTATTCAGAAGATGATGTACTTTTCGAAATCTTGCATTATGATTTATTTAAAATTGCACCGCAAGATGTTTCGAAGCTTTACATTGATTGCTACAATTTTAATAAAGGAAAAAAATACGAGAATAGAAAATCGCTCCGCCGATTTGTGCTCGAAGAAAAGGAAGGAGAGAGCTACTCACTTTTTAATCAAAGTGCCAATCAGATTTATGAGGTGGTATTGCTATTAGAAAATCTGATTAAAGCAAAATCAAATAACAGCTTGTATCGACTTATGGATATTGTAAGTAATAAGCTCAAACTGATTGATTACATTCTAAAGTGTGATGATAAATTTGAAAAACTAGAGCTGCTCAATAGTATTTATGATTTAATCAAAGAAGAAACCGAACGCCGCCCGGACGTTACTTTAGAGCGATTCTTAGAAAATATAGATGCCTTTGCGGATAATGACATTCAGCTGCGGTATACCAAAGTGTTTGGCAATGAAAAGAGCGTACAGGTTTATACCTACCACGGTGCCAAAGGACGAGAGTTTGAGCATGTATTTATGCTAGGCTGCGTAGACGATCAGTGGGAGAATAAGCGCAAAGGAGGATTCAATACCATAAAAATTCCATCCAATATTTTCCAAACAAGTTCTGACGATAAAGATATTGAAGAGCTAAGAAGATTGTTTTATGTAGGAATTACACGGGCTAAAAAACAATTGTATATCAGCTATTATAATGAAGATGCTAAGGGTAAAAAGAAAAGTGCTAGCACTTTCGTAAATGAAATGTATGGTGAAGCACAGGATGAATTTGAAGCGGCCATTGTAAAAAACGATATGCCACGCGAAGCTTTAATTCCTTTTGCAAGCTTATATGTAGAACCTACTCCCGTAAAAATTGCGCAGCTAGAAGAGGAATATGTAACTCGGCAGTTGCAAAATTTCCAAATGAATGTATCGGCATTGAATTCTTATTTAGATTGCCCGATTAGTTTTTATGTAAAATCTATTTTGCGGGCACCCAGTGGTAAAAATGAGAGTATGACCTTTGGCTCTGTAATTCATAATGCCTTGGAAGATTTCTTTGTGCAAATGCAAGCCAATGGAAACAATTTTCCAACGAAGGAAGAACTTATGAAAATGCTAGAGAATCAAATGTATAGTCAGCGAGCAAAATTCTCAACTGAAGGTTATGCCCTAAAAAAAGAATATGGCGAACAAATACTCGGCGGTATGTACGATAAATTTATTGACACTTGGTGCAAGGATGTAAAACTAGAGGAGCACGTAGCCGCTGTGGTGGACGGTATAAAAATTAAAGGTTTTATAGATAAAGTAGAAGACCTGCGCGATACCATAGAATTTATAGATTATAAAACGGGCGACCGAGAAGGAACTTATGCCAAAGAAAAACTGAAAAAACCAAACCCAAAAGGCAGAACCGAAAAGTCAAAAATGGGGGGCGACTATTGGCGTCAAGCAGTTTTTTATAAAATATTAGCGGATGAAAGTCGTAAATATTTAAAGCCTGTACACAAAGCAAAATACGTTTTTGTAGAACCCGATAAAGAGACTAAAGAAATTCCCGACCCGGTAGAATTTACCTTTACCCTAGATGATATTTCGCTAGTCAAAAATCAGATAAAAGGTACCTTCGAATCTATCATGAATCATGAGTTTTACGAAGGCTGCGGAAAAGACGATTGTCAGTATTGTGGATTTATGAAGGATACGAATCAGGATATTTCAGTAATGGATTTGCAAGAAGAGGAATAGTGATTAGTGACGAGTGAAGAGCAATGAGTAAATGGTAATGAGCCTACCGCATTTAGCGTTGTGAAAAGTGGTATGCGTTTTTTTTTCACCCTGAGCGGAGTCGAAGGGCGGCAAAAAATATGAAACCCGCCTTCTCGCATTTTCCCGCATGGCGGGGCTCAATGTGACAAGGCTTGAAGTTCTTTTGTCACCCTGAGCGGAGTCGAAGGGCGGCAAAAAATCATTCAATTTTATTTTTATGGCAAGTCTCATTCTTGCATTCTGCGAGCTCTTTAATCTTAGCATAATTCCTTTCAATTAATGCAGCTTTCTTGGCCCTACTCCATCCTTTAATTTGTTTTTCCCAAGAAATTGCTTGTTTAATATCATGAAACGCTTCTAGATATACTAGTTTAACAGGACGCCGCGAGTAGGTATAGGATTTAGTAGATTTTCCAAGTTGGTGTTCTTCAAATCGCTTAGAATAGTTATTTGAAACGCCTATATAATAACTATCGTCAGCACATTTTAACATGTAAACAAAGTATTCGCGCATATGACTTTAAAGCTAAATAAATAAAACTATGTTTTACAATTTAGCTCAATATTTTGTCACCTTAGCAATGTTCACGTTTTATCACCCTGAGCGGAGTCGAAGGGCGACAAAATTTAAAGGTGCCGCCTTGCCGCATTTCGACTCCGCTCAATGTGACAAGGCTAATGGTGGCAAGCTATTCAATGTGACAAGACTATTATGGTGACAAGGCTGCTCAAAGTGACAAGTCAAAACCCATAATCCCTAATCACTCATCACAAATCGCTCTTCACTACCAAATTGTATAATCTCCAATCCCAATCCGTCCATTTTACTTATTTGAGACTTAATTTTACGTCTCTTAAAATTAGAAATCATGAAAGAAGTATATATAGTAAGTGCCGTGCGTACACCTATGGGGAGTTTTGGGGGGAGTTTAAAAGGATTTTCAGCTACTCAGCTTGGCTCATTTGCCATAAAAGGAGCCGTAGAAAAAGCAGGAATCAAGCCAGAAGATGTACAAGAAGTGCTAATGGGGAATGTATTGCAGGCAGGATTAGGGCAAGCGCCCGCGCGTCAAGCGGCTAAGTTTGCTGGCTTACCTGATAGTACGATATGTACAACCATTAATAAAGTATGCGCTAGCGGAACCAAATCGGTTATGCTCGGAGCGCAAAGCATTATGCTAGGCGATGCCGATGTGATTGTGGCGGGTGGTATGGAAAGCATGAGTAATGTACCGTATTATAATAGCGACATTCGTTGGGGCAAAAAATTTGGCGATAGCAAACTAGTAGATGGCTTGGCCAAAGACGGTTTGTTTGATGTATACAATGAGTATATGATGGGAAATGCTGCTGAGCTTTGTGCTACGGAGTGCAACATCAGCCGCGAGGCACAAGACGAATTTGCGATAGAAAGTTATAAAAGAAGTCAGGCTTCTGTAGAAAGCGGAAAGTTTAAAGACGAGATAGTACCCGTTACGATTCCTCAGCGCCGCGGCGATGATATCATTATGGAAAATGATGAAGAGCCCTTCAACGTAAAGTTTGAAAAAATACCAGCCCTGCGTCCGGCTTTTGTAAAAGACGGAACGGTTACTGCGGCCAACTCTAGTACCATGAATGATGGCGCCAGTGCTTTGGTTTTAATGAGCAAAGAAAAAATGGAAGCGATGGGTTTAAAGCCCTTAGCTAAAATTGTTTCTTATGCCGATGCCGAGCAAGCACCGGAGTGGTTTACCACTGCACCAAGCTTGGCGGTACCTAAGGCAGTAGAAAAAGCAGGATTAAAAATGGACGATATTAGCTACTTTGAGTTAAATGAAGCCTTCTCCGTAGTAGGGATAGCCAATATGGACAAGCTAGGCATAGACAATACTAAAACCAATGTAAACGGTGGAGCTGTAAGTATGGGCCACCCCTTAGGAAGCTCTGGATCGCGTATCCTCGTTACTTTGATTAATGTACTGCATCAAAACAATGCGCAATACGGCGCTATTGGTATTTGTAATGGCGGCGGCGGTGCTTCTTCTATTGTGGTGGAGAAGGTGTAATATTTAAGCAGCCGCAGGTTGTTATAAAAAATCATTCGAATAGGAGCGATGAATAATTTATTGGGTAACTCTTGTTTATTCGATAATCATTTTAATTGTTGTCCAAACTATAATTTGACAGAATATAATTTTCTAATTCTTTCAAAACATAATCCATTCGATTCATTACATCTTGATTTGTTGCTCTAAATATTCTTATGCCAAAACTCTTTAAATAATTCTCTCGGATTTCATCTTGTTCTTCGCGACCGTCGTGACTGCTACCGTCAATTTCTACTACGAGGCCTAAATATTTTACATAAAAGTCTACTATATAATTACCAATGACTCGTTGTCTGTCAAAATCTATACCATGAAACTTTCCTTTATGTACTTGCATCCAAAACGCAACCTCAGGTAAAAATCCGGCCTTGCGTTTGTCTTTGGCCAATTGTTTTAATTTAGGATTAGATGATAGCCCTTTGATATAGTTAGGAGGAAGCAAGATATTGTTTATGTAGTGAAGTCGTAATTGCATTTCTTAAATTGAAAATTAGTGAAATATTTATTGATAGCCATTATTTTTTTGTTGGGCTAATCAACTACCCCACTCACGCCTTTGGCGTGACCACCCCTTCTTAAAAAGAAGGGGAATCTGGTACGTACTAGTAGCACTCGACTGGTTCCCCTCCGCCTTGCGGAGGGGTGGGCCACGCTTAGGCGTGGGTCGGGGTGGAGCCTTGGGAGGGCGGTGCTTCTTCTATTGTGGTGGAGAAGGTGAAAGACTTGAAAGGAGTTCACAGAGCTTATGAACAAGTTGTTCTAGGGGGAGTAATAGTTACTTGAAAATAGTTCATAAGACATTTTGGTGTAGATACAATCTAAAACTAGTAGTGGAATTCTAGCTACAATCAAACTTTACTTTTTTTACGAATAAATTGAAGTTGTGTTTTGGCTAATTCTTGTTCAAGGATATCCATATGCGACGCTATTTGCTTTCTAATACTTGGTGAGTTCATGCCTTCTTTTCTAACCCCTTCTTTATTCGTATAGTACTTTTTAGAGGCGTTATGAGCATAGGAAATAAAATTTCTTTTACCTAAATGTGAGTATCGTTCATAAATTTGTTTCTTAAATGTATCTTCAGATTTAGATACCTTGCTATGTGTCATTGCAACTGACTTTACAATGCGAGCTTTTAATTTTCTGTAATACCTTGAAAGACTTCCTGGTCTGATATAAATATTTTTACCATTAAATTCAAAACCTAAATATTGAAGATTTTTGAAGTATTGGTTTTCATTCGGGAGTTGGTCGAAAGTTTCAGTTGTACTGTTGAACTCGCGTCGATAAGATCTTATAACTCCGGCTGGAGTTGGCTTAAAATCGATAACATCTGTCTTTTTATCTTGAATGGTAAGTTTATATTCATTTAAAATTAATGTCATCAGGTAGTCTTTTAAACTATTGACTTGATTTGGCTTGCAAATTATTAATAGGTCATCGCAGTATCTGCGGTAGACAAAGCCTTCCCTCTTACTTTTATTGTAAACCTCTTCATCAAATTGTGCTAGGTAAATATTTGAAAGTACCGCACTCATGGCCGAACCTTGGGGAATCCCGTTTTTACTTAGAGAGCGATCCCTATTGCGATTAATGGTAATAAGATTTTTACTACGCAATAAATTGAGTTTTTCTTTAAATGATTTTGCACTGATATTATCAGGCATTAAATCCAATAAGGATTGATATCCTTTTTCCTCATTTCTTACTTTCTTAAGGTCTATCTCAAAATGCTTTAGAAAACTACTATAGTTGATGTAGCTATATTTTGTAAGCGATCGAAATACTTTATACTGGTCTTTTGGTAGCTCAGATTCACCAATAATTTTGAGCCACATTTTTTTTAGTATTGTATGGTCAATATGGTCAAAATATCCTTTTATATCTAGTGCGATCACAGAGCATTCGCCATCAGCTGTCTGCTTAATTTTCACTTGGTCAAAGGCTTCTTTTGCAAATTGAATATTGCACTTGCCATCAAGATCTGTTCTATATGCCAAAACTGCTTCTGCAAATCCATTTGCTTTTATATAATCTTGGTAGGACTCATTAATTGCAAAGGAGTAGAAGCCATATATGTAGTTATCAAAATGTGATGCAAAAGAAACAGGACGTATTTTAGTCGAAAGGGCATATTTACCTCCATCGCTGATTGCTGGATCTTCTTGCCACTTATATCTAGGTGTTTTCTGAAGTGTTTTAACAAGAGGCGTGAAACTATGATTGCTTAACCGGTTCAAAGAA
>ENA-ORXR01000137-ORXR01000137.1-marine-metagenome-genome-assembly--contig:-NODE-137-length-112641-cov-14.422906_pt1 | contig 112641 bp, 109 predicted proteins | sample MGYA00237866_ERZ511479 | MGnify/ENA metagenome assembly ERZ511479
GACCCTAATGACTGGCGCGTGCCAGAGGACTTTGAAGAGCGGGCTATCTCGCTGGACTTGAAACAGGGCCGCGCGTCAGGCGTGAAGCTACTGTCCCGCCAAGACTTGGAAGCACAACTTGAAAGCCCCGGTGCGACTTGGCTTGACCGCGCACAGGTGAGTTGGGGCAGAGGCGGCATTGCAGGCATTAGCACAAAGTCGAGTGCATTTGCTAACGAACTGGACACAGCTTTCCAGCAGCGCCGCACATGGCTCATTGAGCGCGGCTATGCAGAGCTACGCCAAGACCAGCAGAAGACCTCAATCATTTACAAGCGAGGCTATTTGAAAGCGTTAGAAACGGAAGGATTTAATGCTGCCGCCGAAAAGCTGGAAAATATGACGGGCAAGGCGCATGTTGCAGCGCAGTCAGGACGGTTGATTGAAGGCACAGTCTCACAGAAATACGAACTCCCTCACGGCCCCCATGCGATGATTGAAACGCAACGCGCCTTCTACCTTGTGCCGTGGGAGAGCACTCACGCGCAGAAATGGGGTAAGCGCATCAAAGGCCGTGTGCTTGGCGGCGGCGGCATTGATTGGGATTCGGGGCGTAGTCGAGGAATTGGACGATAATAGTTTATCCAAGGGCTTAAACGTGGTCGATTGCAGCTAGTTTTGTAGTAGATTTCAGTTCAGCGAGGCCGCTCCTAATACTAATAGCAACCGCTTGCGCCATTTTCGGAGCAACTGCGTTACCAATTTGTTTGAAGATTGAACTATTAGACCCACAAAATTTATAATCGGCTGGAAAAGTCTGAACGGCAATACATTCGTCTATAGTTAATCGTCGTAAACATGAAGGCGCTTGCCCAGATCTAGGCTCTGCACCATTTAACAAACTAGAATGATACATCTCAACGAAGCTATCTTTACCTTCGAAAATCTCAGCTTCGTCAATTATCGGAGTTTTATTGCCCCCCATGGAAGCGGGTAGAGTTGGACACACGCCGTCAGGGTCTACAGGCCTACCAGCCCCATTGAATAGCATCCCTGCATAAGGAGAACGACGCATTACTGGGCGTTTTGTAAAGTTTACTTTTGCATTGCATACTCGTTCATTGCCTTGTGACCCAGCAGGGCCAAGGTCACGAACTATGGATTTCAGAGGGCGAGGCGATGCAGTTTGAAGAGCCAATGTTCGATTAAACGAAGCCAAGGCCGCCCTAGCTTTTCTCTTGCCTAAACTGTTCTTAAACCCAACAAAAAAAACTCGTTCACGCCTCTGGGGAACCCCGTAATGTTGAGAGTTCAGTATATGCATTTCAACTTCATAGCCAGCCTTATCGGCTTGGGTGAATATTCTCTCGCGGACGAATTCCCATTTAGTAAGCGTTCCAAGAGCTTTAACATTTTCCATTACAAAGGCTCTAGGTTTGGTTTTTTGAAGCACTTTAATAAAATTAAAAATTTCAAGGCTACGAGGGTCTTCTGGGTCCATTTTGCCTGCTACTGAAAACCCTTGGCAAGGCGGACCGCCAACAAGAACGTCAGCATTTCTTTCAAAAAAGTCTGCCTCTAAAGCATCACTAACTTTACCACGGAACAAAGGAACATCTGGATAGTTCGCCGAATAGGTATCGCAAGCGTGCTTGTTGAGTTCGCAAGCACCTAGGACTTCAGCATTCACATTGTGAAATCCAATGTCGAGTCCCCCAGCTCCAGTATATGTCGATATAATACGCATTTGTAGTCGAATCATATATAGTAACGGTCTAAAAAGATAGGATTTTTACAGATGCCCGAATGGAATGACCCTGATATTGTGACTCGGGCTCAACTATCGTATCAACGTTTACAGCTTCCTATTCCTACTTCCGAGGCAGAAAAAGGCCTAAACGTCCTCTGGCAGACATATGTCGAAAGCTTTGACGGTGCCGAGCCAGAAGATTGCTTAATTGCTTTTGAAGCAGACGTTACAGAATGGCTTGAGGGCCTAAAAATTACAGACCGACTAAAATCTTCACTACTAATTGCAATTTCAAACGCTGCGCCGAATCTCCAAGAAAATCATAAAATTGATTATCCTTCTTTCATTACTGATTTGGCTAATTCTTACGCATTATTGCCACAAGATGCGGTGAAGTTAGGCTCTCAACTTTCTTTAGTCAAAACACTTGCCAAAGGATTTCAATACTCTTCCAGCTCAATAAACGCTATACTAGAGTCCAAGGTCGAAGTCGAAAAACTGAACACATACTTACTCCAAGACATGGGCAAATTTGTAGGTTCGTTACCAAGCATTGACGAAAATGACCTCTCAAAAATAGTAGAAAATGATATTCTTTTAAGCCCAACGATATTCGCTGACTCCGAGTTAGAAGACATAGTTGAAAAATTGAACATAACGGCAAAAACTCTCAACATGCCCAGGATAGGTGATTATTTTGCGAAGCTAATTGACCATGACCCTTACCTGCAAATGCTACACTGGCAGTCCGTGCTTATCGAATTTCAAGATTTTGATCCATCAATTTTGTATGAGTTTGCTCCTAGAGGAAAAATTGCAAAGACCTTCTTTAAGCAACATGAGGCCGTTGGCGTGGGCACTGGCGGAAACCCTATATTGAACAATGCCAAATCTGCTTATGCGGCAGACACTCAATGGGCAATGCAAAAGAAACCACGTCATAGAAAATCTGCAATTGGTTTGTCAGACATTCTTCTTTCATTGAAGACACAGTCTTACCCAAGCCGAAAAAGCATGGCTACCTTATTACGCTGGGCTATACATAAATACTTAGATGTTAAATCAAATGTCGATCAAAAATTAATACCAAACTTAGCTGATTTAAAATCAGAAACAGCCACCGATAGAATACAAAGTTGGCTTAAGTTCACCGCAAAGGCTAATACTGAGACACGCGGCATATTTGAACAACGGTGTGTTGATTATCTGGTGAGCTGCCTTTTTCAAAACAAAGATGTAGAAATTAGAGGTCTGAAAGACTCAGTGAACGCAACCAATTTATCACGCTTAAAGTTTGGTGATGAAGAAGTGATGGATGTTCACTCAAAGTCAGTGAAAGCTTACGAACCCCATGGAGGGAATCTTTCACAAATATATATAGATGAACATTTACGCTCTATGGCCAAGGTTGTTTTAGCCCGGCGACAAGAGTTGGAAATGGTTGCCCCGCTGATTAATTGGGAATTCAAGGTTATATTTGTTGCTCACAGTAGCTCGGTTAAATCGCAAGAACATTTTGTTTCTGGCGCTAAAGTTAGTGTCGAAGTCTCCAATTATAGTGATTTAATAGATGAAGTGGAAAATGTAGGCCACTCACCAGAATTTTTTGACGACATGGTTGTAAGCGCCTTAAATCGTGCTGGCGTTAGTTTAACCACCCGAACTAAAGCTTTCGACATTCTGACCTAAATTACTTAGAAGGTGATAGATAAGAATATTCATTTTTATCTATTTGCTTAAGGTAAAAATGTGGATTTCAAGGACTAATGTTTGCCTAACAAACTAGCCCCCATTCTGCCTCACAAACGTCTTGCACGAACAGCTAAATCATTGTAATAATTAGGTTCTCAGGACGATGGGCACCCCGTGTGGGGGCACCATTTTCCAGCTTCGCAAACTAGATTAGCTACCGAAATTATTACATATTTGTCCCGTATTATCCCTCGACACTTAGATTTCCACACGCTTTGTGCTACAAATTGTGCTACATCATGCCTGTAATGAAACGCTTGAACCAATACCTTAAACGCCGCGGCGACCGCTGGAATTATCATCGACGAGTCCCCTTAATATACCAATCACTTGATACACGCGGCACAATCCGCGTTGCACTTGATACAGCCTCTATTGAAATCGCTCGCGCGAGGCGTGACACCCTCGCTAAAGCCGATGAGCTTTTCTGGCGAACACTTCAGTCAGGCAAGCCAACGGCGCTTGATAGCTATGAGGCTGCAAAGCAGCGAGCCATGTCGCGTGGTTTCGTTTATATTCCCGCTAAGCACGCGATGAAAGCCTCAATCTATTCTCGCCATCGCTTCCATTCGGACATCATTCGGCGTGCCGTTTGGACGTATTTCCGGTTCAACCTCAGCTCCCGCGACGTAGAAGAGCTTATGATCGAGCGCGGTGTCGATGTTTCGTATGAAACAATCCGTCGGTGGGTCGAAAATTATGGGTCACCTTATGTAAGACGGATAATGTCTCGATCCGAAAGCCCCTCTCCTACTTGGCATTTGGACGAAGTCTTTACCAAAATAAATGGCAAGATGGTTTATCTCTGGCGAGCGGTTGATGACAAAGGAACTGCACTTGATGTTGTCATTCAGCACCGCCGCAATACCAAGGCAGCCGGCCGATTGCTCCGCAAGCTCCTTAGGAACCAAGGCGTCAATCCAAAACGGATTGTGACTGATAGGCTTGGATCTTATGGAGCAGCCCTTAAATCTTTAGGCCTGAAAGACCTCCATGACGTTGGAGGCAGGAAGAACAACCGCGCTGAGTGTTCACACGTTCCAATTCGGCGAAGAGAACGCAAAGCGCAGAAACCACTGTCAGATCACGGCCAAATCTATAACCTCTTCAACAATCGACGCCATCTCATTTCAAGAAAGACACTCCGAAAGTTCAGAGACCAAGCTCAAACCGAATGGAATTTGGCAACGGCATCAATCTCCGACTAAAAGTAGAGAATGTGGGAAAAATAGTTTGATACCGTTAACGTGACAAAGCCCTTTTGGACCTCTTGCACCGCGGTTCGTCGTTAAGTCCGCCGGGCCAATCGAATAGGATGTCCGGCCGCGATTTCTTCGGTTGCGCGTGCGATGCCTTTGGCATTGAGACCGTAGTAAGCATAGAGTTCAGCAATAGAACCTGTTTGTCCAAAACGCTCTACGCCTAACGCTCGCGTCTTATGCCCCTTCACGGAGCCAAGCCAAGACAAGGTTGTAGGATAGGCATCGCACACGGTAATAATAGCTGCATCTTTGGGAATGCATGAGATTAGCTTTTCGACATGTGCGCAGGCTGCGACAGCCCCCTCTTGCCTTAACTTTTGAGCGCCTGACCATCCTGAAGCTAATCGGTCCGCAGACGTGATGGCCAAGAGGCCAATATCGCGGACATCCTCGCCCATAAGACCGACCGCCTCTATCGCTTCAGGTGCAACCGCTCCGGTATACGCAATGACAGCGCGCGCGTTCGGGCCGGGTTTTCTAAGCCAATATCCACCATTAATAATATTTTCTTTAAGTTCCGGCGTCATACGCCGCTTGATTTGCTCCAAAGGACGCGTTGACAAGCGCAAATAAACGGAGCCGCCGGAGTCATCATCCAATCCATTCTCCGACACGTTGCCAGCTTTGGCATCCCATTGCATGAATTCAAAACCGAAGCGCATTATGACGGCCAATTCATCAACATAGGCGGGTTCAAAATAGGCCATTCGGTCCTGTGCCATGCCGATTAGAGTCGTTCCGATAGACTGATGAGCCCCACCTTCCGGCGCCAGTGTTACCCCTGACGGCGTGGCGACCAGCATGAAACGGGCATCTTGGTAACAGGCATAGTTCATCTGATCAGCTGCGCGATAGATAAACGGGTCGTAAACTGTGCCAATGGGCAAGTATCGGGCGCCGTTAATGGCATGTGACAACCCGAGCGCCGAAAGCAATATGAAAAGATTAGACTCAGCAATTCCAAGTTCAATGTGCTGTCCGCTTGGTGAAGACGCCCAATTAAATGTCGATGGAATTTTGTGATCTCGAAACGTATCCTTTTTAGATATTCGCGCGAATAAACCTCTATGATTGACCCAGCCGCCTAGATTGGTTGATACCGTAACGTCTGGCGCCGCGGTCACGATATGGCGGGCAAGCTCGCTGTCGGCTTTGCCCAAATTATTGAGAATCTGACCAAATCCGGCTTGGGTCGATGTGGGTTTGCCGCGCGTTTGAGGAAGTGGGAGGGTGTCGGGTATCGCAATTTTCGGAGCCGTAAACGCCCGCTTTCCTTTTGTGAAAAATGGCGCTTTATCTATTACATCTTGAAGGTCAGTAGCCTTAAGAGAAGACGCCTCCCACTTATCCCATTCATGTCCTTCGCGAACACCGACACGCTTCCGAAAAATATCTATCTGGGTTGGCGTCATGAGGCCGGCATGATTATCTTTATGTCCCGCCAGTGGTAACTCGTGACCTTTGATCGTATAGCAGATAAACAATGTAGGACGGTCATGTGCGCGAGCCTGAGCGAAAGCTTCGGTGAGAGACGGCAGATCATGCCCCCCTAAATTCCCCATGACCTCTTCAAGTTCAGCATCGCTCAAAGCTTCGATTAAGCTTAAAGTTTGAGGATGATCTTTGATGTCCTGACCTATCCGGTCGCGCCAGCTTTGAGCCCCTTTAAATGTCAGCGCTGAATAGAGCTGGTTTGGACACTGTTCGATCCACCTGCGCAATACATCACCGCCGGGTTTAGCAAAAATCGCTTCTTGAAGCCTACCATGGCGCAGAACTACAACGTCCCAACCAAAGCTGCGAAACATGTCTTCAAATTTTTGAAACAACCCCTCATGGACAACTGCGTCCAGTGACTGGCGATTATAGTCTACAATCCACCAACAGTTACGCAAATCATGTTTCCAGCCTTCAAACAAGGCCTCATATATATTCCCTTCATCCATTTCCGCATCGCCAATAAGCGCCACCATCCGGCCGGCTTTCTCTGCGTCCATAGCCCCATGGTGAATAACATAGTCTTGAACGAGTGACGAGAAAAGTGTTTGAGCAACGCCCAGCCCCACAGACCCGGTAGAGAAATCGACATCATCATTATCTTTTGTTCGAGACGGATAGCTTTGTGCGCCGCCAAATCCTCGAAAATTCTCTAATTTTTCCAGTGTCTGGTGTCCTGCTAGATACTGAAGAGCATGAAATATCGGCGATGCGTGTGGTTTTACAGCCACTCTGTCCTCCGACCTCAGAGCCTGACAATATAAAGCCGTCATGATTGTCGTCATAGAGGCCGATGAGGCCTGGTGCCCGCCGACTTTTACCTCATTGTTCCCTGTGGCGCGAAGATGATTTGCATTGTGGATCGTCCATGAGGCAATCCATAAAACGCAGCGTTCAATTTCGCGAAGGTGAGACATATCTTCATCGCTCATCATGTTTAATTCCTAACAAAAGCTTTTTAATAGCTTATCATTAAACCAATATAGAAAACTTGCTATCCCGCCTAATAATTTGCATATTATTAGTGAATTATCAGCGCCATTGTCTTCTTTAAAGAGATTCCTATCAAGATTGATCAAATCGACAAATCTATACTGCGGGCTCTGCAAAGCGAGGGGCGCTTGTCAATGCTTGTCCTAAGCGAGCGGGTCGGATTGAGCGCAACACCGTGTGCGCGGCGAGTTAAAAAGCTAGAAGATATTGGGGCTATTCAGGGGTATTGCGCCCTGATCGACGAAGCAAAAATTGGGTTTGGGGTTTCGGTATTCGTGTCGATTCAGTTGGACCGACAAGTTGGTGAAGCGTTGAAAAAATTTGAAAGCGCCATCGCTCTTATGCCTGAAATTGTCGATTGTTGGCTAATGACAGGGAACCGTGATTATCTTATGCGTATCGCTGTTTCTGACCTGAAGGCATTTGAGCTGTTTTTGACGAGAAAACTCACCAAAATCCCTGGTGTAGCGTCAATTGAAAGCTCTATTCCAATACGGCAGGTCAAATCTGGAACGTTTCGTACGCTTTAATTATGGCGGGGCTTATACAAGCATAAGTTCCGACATGTTATTGATATTTTAAGCCCTTCGCCTCCAACTGCTCTCGCATACCGTAAACATCAAGACCCAGTTCTCCATCTTTGAAGCGTGCGCGGTTTTTAGCTTCTTTGGCCTCCCGCGCTTTGGCCGCGACGATAACATCCTCGGCACTTTCATGGGGCACCACGCATACACCATCGTCATCAGCCACTATTACATCACCGGGATTGACAGCTACGCCGCCGCAAATGATTGGCACATTAACAGAGCCTAGCGTTTCTTTTACGGTACCTGTCCCGTGAACATATTTACTCCAGACTGGGAAATCCATATCTCTAAGCTCGGCGACATCGCGGCAACCGCCCTCTATGATAAGGCCCACAACGCCGCGTTGTCGCAAAGATGTCGCAAACAAGTCGCCAAAATATCCCGCATCGGATTCCGATGTGGGCGAGATGACAAGCACATCACCAGTCTGGCACTGCTCGACAACGACGTGGATCATCCAGTTGTCAGCCGGGGGAATAGAGACCGTTACTGCATTACCAGCAATTCGCGCGCCCGAATATATAGGTCGCATAAAGGGCGCCATGCAGCCTGCCCGGCCCTGAGCTTCGGAAACTGTCGACACGCCGAATTTTTCTATGTCTTTTAAGAGTTCGAGAGACACGCGCTTGATGGTCTGATTGACCACGCCTTTAGGGATCGCATGAGACATAATTTTTCCTATAATCCTCTGGCGACCAACTGCGCATCCAGTCTTGGATAAACTCTTCGAGCATTGCGTTCAAAGATGGCGTGAGCGTCATTTGGGCTGAGTTTAAGCGCATCTATATAACGTTTTGTATCGTCAAAAAAATGCCCTGTCTTTGGATCAATCCCCCGCACCGCGCCTAGTAATTCAGATGCAAAGAGTATGTTTTTTGTATCAATAACCTCAAAGAGGAGATCGATGCCCGGCTGATGATAGACGCATGTATCGAAGAACACATTGTTCATGACGTGAGTTTCCAGCGGCGGGATTTTAAGCATATCTGCCAAGCCCCGATACCGCCCCCAATGATAGGGCACGGCCCCGCCCCCGTGGGGAATGATAAGCCGCAATTCCGGAAAGTCCTTAAATAAGTTGCCAGTCATCAAATTCATAAACACATTAGTATCGGCGGCGATGTAATAGGACCCTGTTGCATGAAGACAACCATTACAAGAGCCAGAAACGTGGACCATGGCGGGGACGTCTAAATCCACCATCTTCTCATAAAATGGGTACCAATAGCGGTCCGTCATAGGCGGGGCCGAGAAATGGCCACCGCTAGGATCTGGATTAAGATTGCAGCCCACAAAATCTAGCTCTTGAACGCAGCGTTCCAGCTCGGCGATCGCATCATCGAGAGGAACGGGCATGCCGCCGCTCACTTGCTGGGGTAATTGGCAGACGCCCGCGAAATTATTCGGGTAAAGCTCAACCACGCGGCGGATCATATCGTTGCACGCTCTAGCCCAATCGACTGACGTTTCGCTATCTCCAATGTGAGGCTCCATGCGCGAGGCCCTTGGCGAGAAGATCGTTAGGTCCGACCCTCGTTCCTTTTGCAAACGCAGTTGATTAGTCTCGATAATCTCGGAAATTTCGTCGTCAGAATATTTGGGCAAGAGAGGACGCTCATTATCTGGATTCTTGAGACGCAGGGTTTGCGCTTCGCGAAAGTCTAGATGAGCCTGTGGCACAAGTGTCTGATGTCCATGTGCGTCAATTACCAACATATCCAGATAATGGACTTTCTAAATTGATAAGACAACTTTATAGAAGACTGATGCAGATAAAGACGGGAATTCATTGTGTGCTAATGAGAGGCGGGACGTCGAAAGGTCCCATCTTTCTCCAGCGTGACTTGCCCTTGGATATAAAGGCGCGAAATAAGCTTCTGCTCCGAATAATGGGGTCTCCTGATATAAGGCAAATTAATGGATTGGGCGGGGCGCATCCATTGACCAGTAAGGTCGCGATTGTGTCGCTGTCAAAACGCCCCAATATCGATGTTGATTATTTATTTTTGCAAGTTGACCCTGAGAGCGGGAGTATTTCCGACGCCCAAAATTGTGGCAATATGCTGGCCGCAATTGGTCCTTACGCGATTGAAAAAGGTTTGGTCCAAGCCCTTGATGGTGAGACAACTGTCCAAGTATATATGTTAAACTCAGACGCCCGCGCCGAGCTAGTTGTTCAAACACCCGGCGGACAAGTCACATACAGAGGCAGGACCTCCATAGATGGAGTGCCAGGAGAACATGCTCCGGTTCTACAGAATTATTTTGACACAGCGGGCGCGCAATGTGGCGCGTTGCTTCCAACTGGAAATCCCCAAGATGAGTTTATGGGAGTTCCCTGTACCTTGATCGATAACGGTATGCCAACAGTGCTAATACGTGCAGAAGATTTGGGATGTTCTGGATACGAAACTCCTGAATTGCTTGAAGAAAATTTAGCTTTAAAGGCGAATTTGGAACTTATCCGTATATGGGCAGGTGAAAAGATGAACCTCCGGAATGTGTCTGAAAAAACAGTTCCTAAGATGTGCCTTATCGCTCCCCCGCGTCACGGCGGCATTATTACAACGCGAACATTTATACCTCATCGTGTTCACCAAGCCGTTGGCGTTCTCGCGGCAGCCTCTGACGCTGCAGGATGCCTGATAGAAAATAGCGTTGCCCGCGGTTTAGCAAAATTCGAAATGTCAAACCCCTGCCGCGTTGACGTAGAGCATCCAAGCGGGAAAATGACTGTTGAGCTTGAGTGGGATGGTGATAAAATTGTCAGAACGGGCCTGATCCGTACGGCTAGTAAAATCATGGAAGGCACTGTATTCCCATGAAAATTGGATTAATAGGATTTGGCGAAGCCGGGGAAATGTTCGGACGGTACTTGTCAACCCTTGCAGATGTGAAAGCTTTCGACATCAATGCCGATAGTTCAATGCGCGAAAAAGCGAGCGCCGCCAATATCGAACTCTGTATGTCGCTGCAAAATGTAACTCTTAATGCCGACTATATTCTATCCTTAGTTACGGCCGATCAAGCTGAAGCCGCAGCAAAAGCGGCAGCGCCTTACCTGTCGCGCCAGCAGTATTATCTCGAAATGAACTCGGCAGCTCCGCAAACTAAACTTAAGAATGCAAGGCTCATTCCCGGTCTTGTCGATGTGGCGATCATGGCTCCCGTAAATCCTTCCAAACAGACCGTCCCGCTATGCGTCGCCCATATTAAGGCCGATCATATTTGCAAAGACTTAAAAGCCTTAGGCTTAGATGCGCGTTCGGTAGGAACAGAAATCGGTCAAGCCGCCGCAATTAAGCTATGTCGATCCATATTTATTAAAGGGTTGGAGGCGTTAACAATTGAAGGCCTGTCCACTGCCTATCATTATGACGTGCAGGAAGAGGTTTTGGCATCATTGAATAATACATTTCCTGATATGGATTGGGGAGGCTGGCAAGCCGACTATAATTTCGAACGTGTCGCGACTCACGGCCGTCGACGAGCGGCAGAGATGCGGGAGGCTGGGCATACCGTTGCTGCTGCAGGTTTAAAACCGATCTTGTCCGAGGCGATTGCCAAAGTTCAAGATGACTTTGTATCTGATGTTGAGGGCACAGATAAATTACAGTTAGGCACATGGATGCAAATTCTTGATCAATTAAAAAATGATTAGAGTGTGCCCATCATGTAATTTGTGATGAGCTCGCTTTCATATCAGGGCAAATCGATCAATAGACAAAGTTCGCCCCGCCTAGCCGCGTGCAACATCTCAATCGAATACGACTGTTTTGTTTCCGTTGATCAAGACCCGGTCTTGCAAAAGAGACATCACGGCGCGAGAGAGCACACGCTGCTCAATGTTACGACCTTTGCGAATAAGATCGCTTGGCGTATCTGCATGGCTTATCTGCTCAGTATCTTGATAGATAATTGGCCCCTCATCTAATTCAGATGTCACAAAGTGCGCAGTCGCGCCAATTATTTTAACCCCGCGTTTATAAGCTTGGTGATAGGGTCGCGCGCCCTTAAAGCCTGGTAAGAAGCTATGGTGAATGTTTACACAACGTCCAGCTAAATAGGTAGAAAATTCATCGGAGAGGATTTGCATATACCGCGCGAGCACAACCAGTTCAGCCCCCGTTTGCTCAATGATCGCTTTGATTTTATTTTCTTGTTCGAACTTGGTCTCTTTTGAGATAGGAAGATGATGGTAAGGAATATCCCCGAACGTCGTTAGGTTAAGCGCAGATTTCGGATGGTTCGACACAATGCCAACCACATCCATCGGCATTTCTCCTATGCGCATCCTGTAAAGCAAATCGCCTAAACAATGGTCAAATTTTGACACCATCATAAGGACTTTCTTACGCCGGTTTAATCCCGCCAAGGCATAATCCAACTTAAGGTTTTTTGAGAGTTTTGAAAACTCTGATTTTAGTTGATCAAATGAAGACTGGCTATTTAAGTTCACAAACGAGACACGCATGAAAAACTGTTGGCTCTCCAAATCATTATATTGCTGCGAGGATAAAATATTTGCGTGATTTTCGAACAATAATCCTGTGACTTTCGCGACGAGACCTGGCTGATCTTTCGACGAAAATGTTAATACATACTCTGTTTTTCTATCTGCAACTAACATTTATAACCCATCATGGGAGAGCTGATCATCAATCCATTTCAGCGTTTTTGTAAATGCGCCAAATCCATAAAAATGTAAGCCAGAAATATTTAACTCGGGCTCCAGCGCTACGGATGCGGCGACCCCTATAATAACATTCTTCGGTGATTTTTCGGACATTAACATTTTCGAATTTTCTCCCATCGCACTTAGCGTTTTTAGCGATGATCCTACACCGCAAATCAACGCATACTTTAACAAAGAGGCATGTGTCGTAACACTTGAAACGCCAATGCGCAGTGGCACCGTGATTCCATTATCCCTCAAATCCTTCGTAAAATTGACGATAATCGCAGGATCGAAGCATAGCTGAGTAATGAGCTGTGTTTCGAGACCCAACGCGCTTGCCAAAGCAATCTTCTCCTTTAGGGATTCCATTAGTGTATGATAACTTATTTTCGGATGTCCTTCGGGGTAACACCCAAAACTTACGCGTTTCAAACCTGCGCGCTTAAAGGCATCAGTTTGCATAATTTGTGATGCGCTCTCAAATTTGCCAGCTGGCACAGGCCTGTCACCGCCTATGAGTAGAATGTGATCCACATTTCCAGCCTCTTTATAGTTTCTCAAGTGCTCAACTAGATCATGATTGTTTAATATCTTTCGCGCCGCGAGATGGGGGACAGGATTTAATCCAGCTTGGGCCGTTGTCCTGATCTCTTTTACTTGATCAGCTAGTGTCCCGTTTGGCAGACTCGCGATGAATACAGAATGTTCAGAAGACTGGTAACCTACCAGCATTTGAAGTGTTTTTTTATTGGCTCCAGTCAACTCTGTTGTAAATTCACGGAGCCAGTTTTTATAACACATTCGAGTAAGGTCAGTCACATATAGAGACGCGTTCAAAACATGCAGACCTATGCAGTCCACTGTTTATAGGACTGTCGAGCTTGTTCGGAGATTGGACAATCGGTGACCGTCGCGCGAATTTCAGTTTGAATATGACGCTCAACAATTGGCTTCTGGCTACCGCCATTCGGCTCGCCCCACATTACTTTCAATTCATTGCCAACAACAGCGGCCTCTGGATCGAGAATGCACAAAGAAATCCACCTACGAAAGTTGGATGAATAAACAGGGTAAGCAGAGAAGCCGACCTGTTTGCCATTTTGGTAAACCGCGTCATAGGGAAAAGTTGCATAATGAGATGCCGGCATATCCATAAATTTGTAACGGTCACCTTCGTTAAATAATGACGAGAAAACCCTAACGACATCTTCAGGCTCCCAAACAAGAGTCATTTTTTTCTTATGAGGCCGATCTGCCATTGCTTTTAGGGCATCACGCCCAACGAAATCATGATCGAACTTTACAATGTGCCCGTAACCAATGTCAAAAGGGGTGAGATAATAGTCTTCGATATTGTCCGACACCATGCTGCCACCAATTGAGGCATTCGCCTCAAAACCATTGGAAGGTAGCCACTCTCGGAAGCCCTTCATTTTGTCCCCAGAATAAATCGCAGAGACAGCCGAAGGTAACCATCCAGATTCATGTGCCACTGTTGAGTAAGTTTTTGAACCCGCTAGTCGCATACCCAGATCTTTTCCAGCCTCAACCAAAGCCGCATGTATCTCTTGCTTTTCTTCATATGGGCCGAACAATTCAAGACCCGCCGCACCGGCCATACCATGGCGCAGTGCTCTAACCTTGCGGCCCGCAATGTTGATTTCTCCCATACCGAAGAACCTAAAGCCCGTGATGGGACCGCCGTTTACACGCTCTAGTATCTCCCAAGCATTTGGCCCTTGAACTTCGAAACGGTATCCCTTGCGAGGAAATTCGCTGTCGAGTTTACGCTCGTCCTTATCAACGTTTACGTCATAGTCCTGCGTCTCAACATGATATTGTAGCCAATTGCCAACATTAGGACGATTGACAATATTGACCTTATAGTCATCCAATCCAAAGAGGATGGCATCTCCAATATACATGCCGTCATAATTACAGCACACAATCTGCTTTGCCTTGTTATTCCCAAACTTTTTGAAGCTATTTACGCCCATGTCGGAGAGTAGCTTGTGGACGTCTGGTCCTTCCATATAGTGGTCGGTCATATGATAGGACTGATCGAATAATACAGCCGACTTGCGCCAAGCTTCTTGTTCGTCCCGCCAATTGGAAAACTCAGATTTTATTGGAAATTCGTAAGGGCCAGAGGACGCATTACGAAGCATATCCACAGGGTTCTTATAGGAATCAAGTTTATCCTGAAGAGATTTGTGAGTTGTCATAACGATCATCCTAATGCAGCAAATAATATTTCTTGGGCTTGTAAACACAAGTGCTGATCAAAAGCAAGTTGTATTGACAACTTGCTTTTGCTAATCTACGTTATATCGGCTCCCTAAACTAAATCGCGTGCCCGCAAATGTGATACGTGTTAATGTTACTACTTGTTTTTCAAACCAGTTACGCCTTTCCAAAAATAGGCACGGTTCATTCTGGCTAATCTCCAGTCGAGAGCTCAAAATGTCATCGGTACTTATGGCTTTGAGGTTTGTCTCTACGATTTCAAGCTTCGTATGGCGGGCGAAATAATCGTGGATACTGTAGGTTTCGAAGTCTTTGCTTAAAAAATTCTTAAAGACATTGCACCGGGCATATCGGTCCTCAATGGCTACAGGCGTGCCGTCACTTCGGCGTAGGATCTTCGCGTGAAAAACGGGCTCATCTGGATTGAGATCCATCAGCAAGCAGACGCTCTGATCTGGGATAATTTTTCGCTGTATTAAAACCTTCGCCGAGGCTTCGTTGCCTCTTAGAGTCATTTCCTCTGCCAGATCTTTAACCTCAAAAAGAGAATAGCGGGTTTGCCGAGCCGCGACATACGTCCCTGACCCTTGCCGTCGATTTAATACCCCGGTCGCAACCAGTTCACGAACTGCTCTTTGAACCGTCAGCCGTGATACAGAAAACCGCTTAGACAACTCGTTTTCAGACTCAGTTTTATCTTCTGGCTGGATTTCACCAGACTCGATCTGATCCAACAGATAATTTTTTATCATTACATACCGCGGAACTGGATTTATATTTTCACCACTCATGGTCTGACCTAATACACTTTAATACGGGTTGTCAAAATTCTAACAATGTGCGAAAACTTGTAAAGACAAGTTAGGATTTATGATGTTGCATACACTCTATCGCCCGCACATTCACTTTCCCGATAAAGTCGTGACACCCGACTTTTTAATAACGGACATTACCCTTAAGCATGCAGAAGACAGCGTATCCGCTCAACCTGATCAGATCAATTATATAAGCAGCCTCATAGTCGACAGTGAACATACTTTAGTGTTCAAAGCCGTTGCAGTTATTGCAGGTCAGGACAGCAATTATTACGCACCGGCAATTGTGTGCGTTTCTAAACCCCTATCCACAGTAAATTTTAAAGACGCATTAAAATGGGCACGAATTTGTATCGTCAGGCAGGCGGTAATAAGCAGATCCAATACGTTAGAATTAGAAGGGACAACGCTCCCGCACTTCCATAGACTGAAGCGAGGACACATCTTAGTAGAAATGCTGAAAGATCCCTGCCTGGAATTGCCCGCGCGACTTGATATCGTGCTGTCAGGAGATACAGAAATTTCTGCCACCTTTAATCTTTTGCTCGACACTGCCGCCGGCGGATTAGGACGCTAAAATGGAAACATCTTTAAATCAGATACCTCTTATATATGCCGCCTCCATTGGTCATTCGGGCTGGTTTTCTCGAAACCTTGGCCAAAATTGGCAACGAGCGAATACTCATAAAGGCGGCGTGTATAACGAGAGCCGCACTTGGTGCCTATCTGTGCATCCCGAAAAGCCAGGAGAAGTACTCGCGGGTACTGATATAGGTATTTACCGCTGGATTGAGCCCGATAAACGATGGCATTATGTTCCCTCCCCCATGGAGGATTTGCATGTGTTAAAAGTTGTGCAACATCCCACAGATCCCGGCGTCATAATTGCCGGAACGCGTCCCGCAGAACTCTTCCGCTCAACTGATAATGGCAAATCTTGGGAGATGCTTCCTCTTGGCGGAAGTGTGGAGGCCCCTTTTATCAACACACATCGCGTGACATCAATAAAATTTGACCCTAGGCTAGATGATACGGTCTGGGTAACGGTAGAAATTGACGGCTTATGGCGATCCCGCGACGGCGGCGACAGTTGGAATAAGATCGGCCTCGACCTACCTGATGAGGATACACACAACCTTGAAATCATTGATTTTAAAGATGGTTCCCGATGGATTTTGATTGCAACCGAAGTTGGGTTATACCGTAGTGTAGATGACGGGGAGAGTTTTCAACATGTCCCGATATCTAAGGATATCTGTCCTTACCATTACTATAGGTGTTTGCGTCGCCGACCTGATGATAGCGGCGTCATGTTTCTAAGTATTGGTGACCGGCCATCTGGCGAGGATAGTCTGCTTTTGCGCTCACGTGATTTTGGCGATACGTGGGAACGCATCGATTTGCCCGGGCATCAAGTCACCACAATCTGGGACATTGGCGTTAATGCAGCTAATCCAATGCTTATCTTTGCAATATCAATTTTTGGAGAGGTGTACCGGTCTACAGATGGCGGTGAAGAGTGGATTAAAATGCAAAAGCATTTAGGCGAAGCTCGAGAAATTATTTGGGCCCCTGTTCCTACTGATATGTTAGGGGAGCAGCAAAAAGCCTGGGGAACAGTTGAGGAATTTTTGACGGAATAGGCGTCGTCCCACCTTCCTCGCTCTACCTCAGTCCCTGTCTGCACTTTCGCGGTTAAAGAGCGAAAGTATTGCCCGGCCTATTGGGCTTTCCAGAGCCGCGATGCCGTTGATGATTGAAAAGTGATTATCTTTCGCTAATTCTAAGCACGAAGCTTCAAAACCGTTAGCGCAGCGTAGATTTACAAACGCTTGAGTTTGGGATTTGAAAGCATCCGTATCTTGTTTACCAAAGAAAAAACTGGTTGGCGTAGGGGAGAGTTCTCGCAAAACTGGGCTCAACGCTATAATATTATCATTCTTTAGGCCAATCTCATCACCAATGTGAGTACCGAGTAAAGGCCGCAAATCATACAGACCACTAATTAGGCACGCGCCCTTTAACGGCGTCGGTGACGTTCCGGACAATATAGCGGCCAGATAAGCTCCGGCCGAATGACCACAAACAACCAGTTCATCGAGATCTACATTCAATGCTTTTTGACTATCCATAAGTGAGCGCATGAAAAGCGCGATGTCGGCATTGATACCATCTATTGTCGTATGCGGACCCAACCGATAGTTTAGATTTATGACATTGATGCCGCGTGCGATCCATTCGGGAGCAATAAATGCGTAGGACGATTTATCCCCGCGCACCCAATACCCGCCATGGATGAATATAAGTGTTGGTGAGGAACCGCCTCCCAGCGCCTGAAAATAGTCAAATCCATGCCTGTCATGGGGTCCATACTCTATATCCGTTGAACAGGCCGCTTTTGCTAATACCGATCCGCTCCTTCGCTGATAGTCCTCCATATACTTTTCAGGACTCTGGGACGCCAAACCGTCAAAATATTGATGCTGAATCCAAGACGATCTCATAGACCCTACTAGCGTTTAATTTCGACAGTTCCGTTAGTTCCGTCCACGCGCACGATATCGCCCGTCTTTATGACGTCAAAAACATCTTGATCCAGATCGGTCACAGCGGGGACACGAGTTACAACGGCACCAAGGGCCATCTTCGTCGTCATCTCGGTAAAGATCATTGCCGCGGGTGCATTCCCGTGTAATCTTGCGCTCTGAAAATGACTTGCCCATCCTGAGGAGCCTTTGGCGCCCGGAAAGACTAACACTTTGCCTTTAAAGGACTGACCGCAAAGTTCATGCCGCACCTCAATAATTTCGCCAGTCATCGCGTCCGTCCCGCCAAATCCGCTGATACGTTGCCGCGTGACAAGAGCCTCGGCCTCCGCCACGCCGCTAACGACAGAGCGGCCTTTGAGTGTAATCGTCTTATTCATTTCAGTCCCCCGTCCCAACGACCTGTTAAGGCCGCATTTACGCAATCTTCCGTCGACCCGAGCCACGTTGGGAATTTCATGATCGCTGGCAGATAATGCGCTTGCTTAGCCGAGTCCGTCGCCGCGACTTTTACATCAGCAGGAGACACTTTGGACAAAGCCGCGCAAGAGTCGGACATAAGATGGGCACCAGCGCGTTCGATTTTTTCTGTGTAGCCAATACGGTCAGCCATAGTTTTAAGCGCCTTTGGCGTGAAGACCCATAAGTCTGTATTGGGACTAAGCTTCTTACCATCAAGTAGCTCCGCGACCTGTTTCACCTGAGTCAGCGATGCATGTGGACACCCAATAACGATAAAGTCCACATCGCGCGACGTCGCAGTCGAAAAGTAGCCGTAAGCCTCTTCTAATTCCTTACGTCCAAACGTTAGCGTATCCGTTATAACATTTCCGCGCAGCGCATCATCCATAGACCGAGCCTCGGGTGTGACGCCCACAATATGATACATTTCTACGCCGCCTGAGCTTGCAGCCGCGGCGCCAAAGTGTTTCAACTTATCGGGTGGAGGCGTAGCGCTGATCCCTGAGAGAATTGGCACTTTGGTTTTAACTTTTTCACCAATCCAGTATCCCATTAGTCCCCAATCGAGCATAGATTGAACATCATGCTCTACAACAATGTGGTGAGTGCCGCGACGCCCCTCTGGCGTGTGATAACCCCAATAGGGAATTTTTCCAACGAGCGCTGCCGCGGACGCAGAATGAGCACCCTCGACATTTGTCCGCGCGCCCACAACAGAATTAATATAGACAACCGCAGAGCTTTCCATCCACGCGCAGTGCTGTCCGTGAACGGGCATGTTTCCAATTTGATAGGGCGTGCAAGTGTTACAGGCATTAATTCCAGTCTTGCCGCAAAACTTATTAACGTCCGCCACGATTTGTTTGGTCTCTTGAGAAACACGCTGAACGTCCGCCTTGTCTGGATCCATGGCGTCAATCAAACGATAGGTCATGGCTTTTACGGGCGGGATGTCGAGGCGTACGTCACTATCCAAATTGAGCAAAGAATACACGGCGTCCATGTCGCGATCTTCGCCCTCGGGGACGGGCGGCAGCAGATCTCTTCGCCCGGGCAAAGCTCCCACGAAACCTCCGCAGACATTATCAGTATCCACGAGCCTTTCAGCCCCTAGCGCCCGCCCATACCGCAGGAGCAAGTCCATAGCATGTGCGCGAGCATCTCCCTCGCTACCGTCTAAAACTCTTTGTTCGTCATCTGTTAGTTTCATAATTACACCATTATTCCACCGCCATCGACAATCAGCGATTGTCCTGACACGAAATTTCCTTGTTTCGAAGCAAAAAATGAAACGGCCCCAATTAAATCTTCTGGTTCAGAAGATCGCTTTATCGCGCGTCCTTGAACGACATTCGCATTACGTCTTTCAATGCCATCCTTACGTTTCACATTGTCGCTCATCGTCAAGCCAGGACAAATCGCATTGACGCGTATGTTCCTATCTCCAAGTTCTGCCGCCATGGCTTTTGTCATAGCAAGCACGGCCCCTTTTGAGGCGTCATAATGCAACATATTCGGAAAGCCTTTGAAAATGCGGTTCGTACATACGTGAATGATACTTCCGCCGCCTGCCGACTCCATGGTCGGGATTACCGCTTTTGAAGCTTGCCATACACCGCGCGTATTCACTGTCATGACTTTATCCCAAGTGGCGATATCAATATCCATAAGGCTCTGGGCCTGCAATGTCCCAAACAGGGCCGCATTATTTACCAGCGTGTCGATCCGCCCAAATTGCGCGTCCACTTTTGCCACCATTTCGGAGAGCGAGGCATCATCGGTAACATCCGCATAGATGTAGAGCCCGGTTCCTCCGCCTGTATTGATTTGATCCGCTACCTCTGATCCATCCAATACATCAGCGACCACAACCTTAGCTCCAACTGCGGCAAGTCCCTTGGCCAGACTTGCGCCGATGCCCTGCGCGCCGCCCGTAATGACAACCACGTTGTTCTCAAGAAGTCTCATGGTGTGCCCTTCATTTGAATAACTGTCTTGGCTTCGGAGTAAAAATCAAGCGACCATCTTCCACCTTCGCGGTCAATGCCAGATGAGAGATACCCGCCAAATGGAGCGGATTTCTCTCGTATCATTCCCGAATTTATCATCACATAACCTGCGCGCAAATTCGCCGCCATTCTGCGGGCCTTTTCAGTATTTGTTGACCAGATATAACCAGCTAAGCCATATTGGCTATCATTTGCTTTGGTCAAAACCTCTGCTTCGTCATCAAATACCTGTATTGTTGCAAAGGGACCAAAAATTTCTTCTTGGGCAATGCGTGCGGAATTGTTTTCAGCCAATGCGACAGTCGGCGACATATAGAAACCGGGCCCAATCTTGGTAAGGCGTTTCCCGCCCGACAAAATATTAGCGCTCTTGCAGAAAGATAAGACGTGTTCTAAATGCGATTCAGAGGCTATCGGCCCCATGTCCGCTTCGGAATCAAATGGACGGCCAACCGTAAGGGCTTTTGCGCGAGATACAAAGTCAGCGATAAATTTATCCGCCAAAGACCTGTGAACAAAAAGTCGTGATCCTGCTAAGCACGCTTGCCCATTATTTCCAAAAACCCCTTTGACTGAACCGTCTAAAGCGGCCTTATAATCAGCGTCCGCGCAGATAATATTCGCGGATTTACCGCCTAGCTCCAGCGTCACCCGAGCAAAACGGGCCGCAGCGACAGAGGCAATAATAGAACCCGCCTTACCCCCGCCAGTAAAAGATATCCTTTGCACAAGTGGGTTTTCAGCCAAAGCTGCACCCGTCACGTGCCCTCGCCCGTTGACCAGGTTGACAACGCCGTCCGGAAGACCGGCTTGTTTTAGAAAATCCATGAGACGCCATGCTGATAGCGGACTTTGCTCCGAGGGTTTAAGGACACAGCTATTTCCCATCACGAGCGCGGCAGAGAGTTTGAGCGCCGTCGCCATGAGGGGGATATTCCACGGCGTAAAAAGCCCGACAACGCCGACAGCTTCACGACACACTGTGGTCGTGACGCCGGGAGCTGTCTGAAAAATTGCTGGCGTTTCGTTGACAAGACAGTCAGCAAAATAATCGAACCATTCAGCCGCTATTTCGGTTTGCCGCAGTGTCGACTTATGAAAAAGTAAACCGGTGGAAAGGCTATCAAGGGAGGCTAATTCTTCAGAATTTTCACGGATTAAAGAGGCCACATTCTTTAATACTTCGGCTCGATTTGCTTTGGGAAGGTTACGCCACACGCCCAGATCAAAAACGTCTTGGGCCGCCGTTACAGCCTTCGACACCGTATCAGCATCGTCCTCTAACAGCTCGCATAAGGGCTGTGCAGTATCGGGGTTTATAACCGGGAGAGCTTTTTGTCGCGCCGCATCAGTCCTCTGCCCAGAGATATATCCTGTAATCTTATCAGGATATAGAGGTGCAAATTGACTTTTCATGAATAGTTATGCGGCTCTTCTCGGATAGATACTACAGTAAACGCCTCTTTTGATTAAGTTGTAAAGACAAGTTAAGCGAAAAACAAGCTAGTCTTTACTCAATTGCGACAACGTCTTGCCGCCCACAGCATAATTGCCAGGCTTAACCTCCTCAATTACCACCCGAATATGGCTGGGGTCACTATCTATTTCTTTAAGCAGGACATCTGTAATACCCTTGACAACTCTGTCTTTAATACCTTGAGATCGGCCCTCCAAGATCAATACATTAACGATAGCCATTATGGCTCCTTTCTTTTTTAACGGCCATGCGCGCAGCATGAAGCAGGGGCTCCGTGTAGCCGGATGGCTGTTCTTGGCCTTTGAAAATTAAATCTGATGCAGCTTGAAATGCAATATTTGAATCCAGATTCTTCGACATTGGTCTATGCGCTGGATCATGCGCGTTTTGCTTATCTACAATCGCGGCCATACGCTTCAACGACTGGCTTACATCGTCCTCCGAGCAGATTCCATGGTGGAGCCAATTGGCAACATGCTGGCTAGAAATACGTAGAGTCGCCCGGTCCTCCATTAGACCGACGTCAAAAATGTCTGGGACCTTAGAACAGCCTATGCCCTGATCGACCCAGCGCACAACATACCCCAATATGCCTTGAATATTATTATCAAGCTCCTCTGTGATTTCGTCTTTCGTCCAGTTTGGAGTCTCACAAACGGGAATTTTTAGTAATTCTGACAAAGGCGCTATTGGGCGCGACAACATAGCAGTCTGCACAGCCCTCACATCTACATCGTGATAATGCAGGGCATGTAGCGTCGCCGCGGTAGGCGAAGGGGCCCAAGCACAATTGGCGCCTGCCTTGGGATGAACACCTTTGGTGGCCATCATATCTGCCATTTCATCGGGTTTGGGCCACATTCCCTTCCCGATCTGAGCTCGGCCCATAAATCCTGTAGCTAAACCCATATCCACGTTGCGATTTTCATAGGCTTGAAGCCAAGGGCAAGTTTTTATGTCCGCTTTGCGGTGCATAGTGCCCGCTTCCATCGACGTGTGGATTTCATCACCCGTACGATCCAGAAAACCCGTATTAATAAAAATGATCCGCTTTCGCGCTGCGTGAATGCAGGCCTTAAGATTGACAGATGTCCGGCGTTCTTCATCCATAATTCCAATTTTTAATGTATTACGCGGCAGCGAAAGAGCGTCCTCAACGAAATTGAAAACTCGGTTTGCAAATTCAACTTCATCTGGCCCATGCATTTTAGGTTTTACAATATAGACGGAGCCGAATGGTGAATTTTTTTGTGCGCCTTCTAGCTTTTGTAGATCATGATGCGCGATTAACCCTGTGACAAAGCTGTCTAACAGGCCTTCAAATATGTCTGTCCCAGCCGCGTCGCGGACAGCGGAGCTATGCATTAAATGCCCTACATTGCGTATCAAGAGCCTGCTCAGACCCGGCAATCGCAGCACGGCACCATCGGGCGCGACATAGGTCCGATCCGCGTTAAGACTACGCACAAATGTATGGCCGTCTTTGACAATTTCTTGAACAAGTTTGCCTGACATTAATCCCAACATATTTTTGTAACAATCGACCTTGTCCTCGGCGTCGACTGCCGCGACGCTGTCTTCACAATCCAATATCGTTGTTAAAGCCGATTCAATTTCTATATCGCGAATATTAGCCGGGTCCGTTTTCCCCACCGGATCGTCTGCATCAATACAGATGTCAAAATGCAATCCATTATTCCTTAGTAGAATATTTTCAGGATTTAATTTGCTCCCGAGATAGCCTACAAATTGCTCGGCGTTTTTTAGGTTCGCCTCTTTACCAGGCAAAACTACTACAAGGGCCTCCGATTCAATCCGCAACGCCGTTACATCCGTCCATTGGCCATGAGATAGCGGATAATATTTATCCAAAAGACTTTTGGCGTGCGCAATGACCTTTGCGCCGCGTTTGGTGTTATACCCACCAGCATTTGGGGGCGGCATAATCGCGTTAGTTCCGTAGAGCGCATCGTATAAACTCCCCCAGCGCGCATTCGCAGCATTCAAAGCGTAACGCGCGTTTTTAATGGGAACAACCAGTTGCGGTCCAGAAATTTTTGAAATTTCCGGGTCCACTTGGCCTGTTGAAATCGTAAACTCATCCGGCTCATCTACGATATAACCGATTTCCCGTAAAAAAGATTCATAAGCCCTCGAATCATGCGGCTCTCCCTTGCGCGATATGTGCCATTTATCAATCTGGCGCTGAAAAGCGATACGTGTCTCTAACAAAGACTTATTGTCATCAGTGAAAAGCTCAACACCTTTGGAAAGAGCCAACCAGAATACTTCCGCAGAAATTTCGATATCTGGCAAAACACTTGTCTCAACAAAATCGCAAAGAACAATTGCTACGGAAAGACTTCCACGATTAACATATTGTGACATTTAAACTCCAAGCTTTACGTTTCTTGCCTAAAGTTGTAAACACAAGTTAGCGAAAGTATCAAGATCACATTTTATCTATGAGACTGACTATATGACGGGACAAATTGAAGACAAACTAACAGCCAACGGCATCGTGCTTCCCGATGTGATAGTCCTCCCTGGCAAGAATCGGCGCAGTGCGGTGCAAGTTGGACAGATACTATACATGTCAGGCCACGGGTCAGCTTTGCTGGCGGATACAGGTATCAAACGTATTGGCCGCGTCGGAGATGATGTCACGCTAGCCCAAGCCCGTGAAGTTGCCCGCGCGGTAGCGATAAGTATGCTCGCAACAATAAAACATCATGTCGGCGATTTCGATAGAATAAAGAAGGTGGTCAAAATTACTGGTATGATAAATGCGGTTCCTGACTTTCAACATCACAATAAAGTATTGGACGGCGCATCAGACTTATTCTTTGATCTCTTCGGACCCGAAATCGGTCAGCACGCCCGATCATCTATGGGGGTTGGCGGACTTGTCGCCCGGCAATCCGTTGAGATAGAAGGTATATTTCACATCAAAAACTAGGAGATACCATGTCATTTGAAATGCCCGAATATGTTGTAGAGCGCGTTATGAAAAAGCGAGGACGATTACATGTATTTGAAGAGTTAAATCCTGCGAAAACCGCTTTCATTATCATTGATATGCAAAACGCTTTCGTCAAAGGAAAAGTCAAAGCAGAAACGGCGCTCGCAATAATGCCGACCATCAATAGACTAGCCGCTGGCGTGCGCGAATTTGGCGGCCACGTCGCATGGGTACAGCTCCAGGCTGGTAAAGAAGATGGAAGCTCTATAGCACAACTTTATCACAAATATTTTTTTAAACCCGAGAACGCTGAAAATCACCGCAGACAACTCACGCCAGGAGACTGGGGTTATGAGATTTGTGAAGAGCTCGAAGTACAAGATGAAGACATTAAAGCTTGGAAATCACGGCATTCAGCCTTTGTGCCAGGCCACGGCAACCTACATGAGCTCTTACAGGCCAAGGGCATCGAGAATGTATTGATCGGCGGCACGGTAACTAATTTTTGCTGCGAAACCACCGGACGGGACGCAATGATGCTTGACTATCGCGCGGTTATGATTTCGGATTGTTGCGCAGCAAGGTTCCCTGAGGATCATTCCGCCGGCCTTACAACATTTTTCCAAAGCTTCGGCGACGTCTATACAGCTGATGAGGTCGTTAACGTACTCAAAGCGTCCGCTTAACTCGTCTCTGCTAGCGGATCATCAGTAACGGAGCCTCGGCGGTCGAGTTCCATGCGAATTTCTCGGTGCAATTTGTTCGAGACAGGAAAAAAGAAGATAACAATAGCTGAGATCAAGAAACCTACGATCGGGACAAAAGAGATGATCTGACGGAGTCCCTCTAACGTTTCGGGAGATTGCACTTTTTTGGCACTATACCCTATCGTTGCGAGTAAATTACCAAGCATCCACCCCCCGACCGCGAGTGATGTTTTATTAGCGAAGGACATTAATCCAAAACCAATAGCCTCCACTCGTATCCCAGTTTTCCATTCCCCGTAGTCAATCGCATCGGCCGTCATCGCATAAAAGGTCATCAGTATGCCTTGAATACCGCAACCCGCTAGAAAGAAAAGAGCGGAGATACTGACGACATTCCTCGGTGCCGAATAATAAAGGATTGCGAGAACCGTCGTCGCAAGTAAAGCCCCGCAAATCCAGACGATTTTCTTGCCTTGGTGGTGTGTAAGCTTCGCCCAAAAAACTGGTGAGACTACGCCGGCAATTGCCCCTGCTGAGAAAGCCCATTTTGCCTGACTGCGGTCCCCCAAATCATATTCGAACATATAAGGGATAGTTTTGTTCATAATTGTATAGCAGCCTGCGAATGTTATAAGGCCAATAAATACCAGCCAGAATGGCCAGTTTGGTAATAGGCCTTTCATCGCATCGCCAATATTTGACGTATCCTGACGACTTTTTTCTTTTTCCTCAATAGGCGGCTCTTTGGTGACAATAGCCGACGTCACCATCGCTATAGCACCTATAGTGCCAAACAGCATAGCTAAGAGAAAGAAACCTTTTACATCGTCTCCTTGGCCCAATCGCGCTACTAAAGGAAAGCCCCCATAACTAGCCGTAAGAGCACCAATGGCTAAAAAGCTAGTCTTGAAGGCTGCAATAGAGCTACGTTCATTCGCATCACGCGATAATCGCGCGATCATGGCGGTGTATGGGATATATACGATTGTAAATACAGTTCGGAACATCAGAGCTGTGATCAAAGCGTAAACGAATATTCGCGAGACGGCCCATTCAGGTTGAAAAAATAACAGGATAAAAGAGAGACAAAGCGGAATGGATCCGAATAATATATAAGGACGATATTGCCCCCATCGACTCTTTGTACGGCTGGCCACCCAGCCCATTAGCGGGTCTGTGACAGCGTCCCAGAATATAGAAATTAAAAAAATTGTACCGACTTGCTTAGGGTCAAGCCCGACGACATCTGTTAAGTAATAGAACAGATAATAGGCGGTTGTCATAAATATCAGCCAAAGCCCCGACATTCCCACACCATAACCAACTTTACCGCTCGTGCTGATCTCGCGTCCAACTAGGGGCCTATCTGTCATGGGACTCTTTCCGGCGATTTGCCTATCTATCGCACGCTCACTTCGAAGTCAGCGATACGTTCCAATGTCATACGCACTGTATCTCCAGGCACGACGGGGCCAAGGCCTGAGGGCGTGCCCGTCATTATGATATCCCCCGGATAGAGGGTAAAATATTTTGAGGCCATGACCACAAGGTCAATCGGACCTTCCACCAAGTTGGCGGTCGTGCCTGTTTGTCGTAATTCCCCATTAACATGGAGTTCGATATTTAAGTTCTCGAGATCACTTGCAGACCCCCACCCCTTAATCGGGGTCAACCACGGGTCAAATACGCCGTAACTGTCGACCGATTTACGGTGGCTCCACAACCAATCCCCCCGCCCCGTCATGTCGAGTGACCCACAAGCCGCGGTAATAGCCGTGGCCGCCTGTATTCTGTCGGCATTCTTGATGGTTTGTCCAATGACAATAGACAATTCCGGCTCGTGCAACGTCTCCATCTCAGAATGTTTTACAATACCTTCTGACGGCGAAATCATGGAAGAATTTGCTTTTGGAAAGAAACCATATTGGCGTATTGATATATCAGCGACCGACCCATCGGGCCGCTTGTAATTTGCCATCGCGCCCAGAATTTTATTAGGTGTACGGATTGGGTTACGTAAATCTTCGGACGAAAATTTAGCACCAGGCAACGCTTGGATGTCACCTAGCGGGAGCGACGTCAGTTCCTCCCATATTTGCATAAAAGGGTCACCGGCCGGTAAAGGCCACCGTCCATCTATGCCAGCTGAAATCTGGGTGGCATCGTAGACCCTACCCCCAATTTCAATCAAGATTTTGCCGGAGACTGTCGTGCTTACGCGCATCATAACCGTTTATAGTCTTTGAGTATTTCGCGCGCCGCGTTGTGTCCCGGGACCGCGGATACCGATCCGCCCGGATGAGATGAGGCCCCGCAAGAGTAAAGAGCAGTGATAGGTGAGCGATAGTCATGCAAACCCGGTACTGGACGCATGGAAAACATCTGATCCAGTGTCATTTCGCCGTGCAAGGTGTTGCCTCCAGGCATACCCAGAACTCTTTCAATATCGCGTGGTAAAATCACTTTATAATCAGTTACCGTCGACGAAAACCCCGGTGCAAATTCGTCCATTACATTAAAAGTGTTTTTGACCAGATTAGGAATTTCGTCATCCCATTCCGCGCCCTCCAAAGTGTGATTGGCCACACCGCCATAGAGCGACACAACATGTTTGCCACTAGGGGCCAAAGACGGGTCATAATAGGACGGGACGATTGGCGTCAAAAATGGCTTCTCGGAATACCACCCAAATTTGGCGTCATCGAACGCCTTTTCCAAATATTGCGGCGTGGGTCCAATATGGGCATAGGCTGGATAAGCCATATTTGTGGATTGCTGATCGAAACTTGAATAAGTAGGCAAGGCATCACACGCGCAAAGAATTTTGAAACTTTTGCCCCGTGTGCGGAAGCGCCCGACACGGTCAATAATTTCCTCAGGCAAATGTTTCGAGTCCACCAACTCCCCGAATGTCAGCTTGGCATTAAGATTGGAAACGATCAGCTTAGCGGTTAGGACTTCGCCATCAGCTAACTCTACGCCGTAGGCCCGGCCATCTTTGACAAAAATTTTCTCGACAGCCGCTTCCGTGCGAACTGACATGCCACAATTCTCCCCAGACGCGCGGAGCGCATCCGAAATCCCGCCCATACCACCTTTACAGAAACGCATACCTCCCTGACCAATCAAATGCGCAACCAGATAAAACGCTGTCCCTGGTGCATATGGCCCCACTGTGCCGCCAATTGTAGCCCAATACATTAGCTTGGCTTTGACGACCGGTGTTTCAAACCATTGCGACACATAATCATAAGCGCTCATGGAAAGACTGTCCAAAATGTCGTAAGCTTCCTGCCGCTTCACTTTACGATACCTAAGTCCAAATTTAGCAAGCTCGATCAACCCTTTGACATCGCGCCGCATCAAATCAGGCGGTGTTTCGAGTTGCAATCGCCGCAACAGCGCAACGGCATTTTCTAAATATGCGTAAAATTTCGGGTAATTTTCCGCGTCTTTTTTAGAGAAACGCGCGATTTGCTCAATCGTGCGGTCGCGGTCTTTGGAAAAAACGATGCAGTCGCCATCCTCGGTCGGTGAGATAACATCGTCAACCAGATCGCTTTTCAGCCCAAATTTTTCAAGCTCAAGTTCAGCTATAACTTTCGGGTGTAGATGGCCCATTATAAAAGAATAGGTCGACGCGCTATAGCCCGGCGAGAACTCTTCGGTCACAGCCGCACCCCCTGTTATATGGCGGCGTTCTAGCACTAATGTTTTCAGGCCCGCCTTAGACAAATAAGCTCCGCAGGTGAGGCCATTATGCCCTCCCCCAACAATTATAGCGTCAAAATCTTGCTTCATTAAAGTCCCTCATAGTCTTGTATTGAGATAACAGAAACCAAAGCGAACCTCAACTTGTAAATACAACTTAGTTTGGGACAAAAAAAAGACGCCCGAAGGCGTCTTGAATTCGCGTAATGGTGAACGTTATCTTCGAACAGTTAATTTCAGCCCAAAACTTCGAGGCTGCGCGTAGTTCGCAAATATAGCGTCCTGACCACCAACAACCGTCCGGTTTAAAACCGCCTCATTTTCAATATTATTGACAAAGGCTGCAACGGATAGTCGATCATCATCAGAGTCCCATGTCAGGCGAGCATTCGTTTTGGTGAACGCGTCCTGCTTACTACCTATAAAATTCACATCATTTGTGAAATAACCACTATTGTAAGCAAATTGCACAAATGGTGTGAGTGAACCCAATTCTCCGATGTCGAAGCGCTTCCGGCCCGTGATTGTCGCCGTGAAGTCTGGCGTCAGAGCAATATCGGAGCCATCCAGCTGAAGGTTATTTCCGCCGCCATTTACATTCTGACCGCCACGAACGAAGGGGTTACCGACAACAAAGTCACCGAGTTCACCATCAGTAAGAGCCAAAGCCGCCGTCAGGAATGTATCGTCAGCCACTTCCCAATCAGCTTCCACCTCAATACCCATCGTCCGGGCCTCACCAGCATTGGTACTAAAAACAGACACAGTCGGACCCGTCGCGATGAAGCCTTGCGAAAGCAGTTCCTTATAATCATTATAATAGGCCGCGAGGTTGAGGGTCATTGCGCCATCAAGCAAAGAGTTTTTGGACCCGACTTCGAAAGCGGTCACAGTTTGTGGCCCAAAAGAGAGCTCTGCGCCTGACGTGTTAAAGCCGCCAGAGTTAAACCCGTTTGAAACGCTCGCATAAAATAGCGAGTCATCGCTCCACTCATAATCCAAGCCAAATTTGTAAGTGAGCTTATCAAAGCTCGCCGACTCATCCACAATTTGAACCGTGTTACCGGTATTCAAAAGCACATCGAGATCGAAGCGATCAAAGTCTTTTTCATCATTACTGTAACGTAGCCCAGCGGTCACACCGAGGCGGTCATCAAGTTGATATGTCCCTTGACCGAAAAGCGCATAGCTTTTTGTGTCTACAATACCGCGCGCCGCAAATGCGATATTACCCAAGGACGTGCTTGGCGCGACACAGCTTGAAACTCTTGGATTTGGGCCAGGCCCAGTTGTACAAAGTGTTTCGAAAATAAAGTCTTCCGACGTTTCATCTTGCAGATAATAAGCGCCGACAATCCACTCAAGAGGGCCGGACCCGTTTGAAAGCACTTGGAACTCTTGGCTAAAGGTCTCTGCCGCCGTCTCAACTGAAGAGTAATTGCCAGGCGCGGGACTGAAATCTGAATCATTCTGACGATAAATATCGAAATCCTGATAGGACGTAATTGACCGAAGTGTCACGCCCTCAAGATCTGCATTTAGATCTAGGCTGGCATTGAACGCGTCGCCATTACGTGTCAGCGGGAAATCACGATAAACTTCATAGGGACCTGGGTCTTGAAGTGTTCCGCCCGAGCCCGATCTTGGGTTGATGGGGTCAAGCGCGCCGTTGAGTGAGCTAACGCCGTCAGGGTCACGCAAAGTGCCTAAAACTGTATAACCAAAGTCGCCGCCGCCAATACCATATGTATTCCATCCTGAAACGCGGGCGACACCAGACACAACATCATTTGGCTCAAATCCTAAACTTACACGCCATCCATCCGCATCTGTTTGGCCTAAATTGGTATTAGGGTCTTGTAGGTTGGTAATATAACCATCGCTACGGTCACTAAAACCTGCGACCCGCAGCGCCAAGTTTTCAGCCAACGGGACATTGACCATCCCCTCAAAACGTGTCCGCTCAAAGCTACCAACTTCTCCGCTGGCCATATAGTCTAACTCACCAAAAACCGGCTTGTTAGTTTTGACATGAATAGCTCCCCCGAACGTATTTCGTCCAAACAACGTCCCCTGAGGACCGCGCAAAACCTCAACTTGCTGAACGTCATAAAACGAGGCTAGAGCTTGTGAAGAGCGCGCCTGATAGACGCCGTCCACGAACATACCGATAACGGGGTCCTGGCGCTCATTAACACTTTCGGTCCTCGCGCCGCGGATAGCAGGACGAGCATCAGACCCGGATTGACCAAAGCTTAAACCCGGTGTTGATGCGTCCAGACTGGTGATGTCAGTTATTCCTCGGACTTCTAAGGCTGACTCACTTAAGGCAGTCACGGCTATCGGTACATCTTGAATACTCTCAGCCCGTTTCGTGGCGGTCACAATAATCTCGTCGGTAACCTGCGCATGACCGGGTGTTGCCGTAAGGACGGCAAAAGCACTCGCGCTCGCAAGTAGAATTTTTGTTTTTTTGTAGCTGGTCATAGATGTCCCCTTAGATCGATATTGTTTTAGCGCTCACAAAGTTGTCTATACAAGTTCGCGATATAAATCAAGCATACGACTTCAAGATGGGTTTGCCAGACAAAACTGACTTCGAATGCAATTTTTTATTACAGTGTTGCAATTTTGTACCAAATTGCGCACCTAGATCTTAGGATGTGTTTATAACGCGAGGAAAATTCAGTATTATGTCGAGCTTCGGGACACTAGATTGGACCATTGTAATTGTTTATCTTTTTGGCAATCTCTTGCTTGGATACATAATGAGTCGTCGGGTAAAAACCTCTGAAGACTATTATCTTGGTGACCGCTCGGCGCCATGGTGGGCGATTGGTATTTCCGTTGTAGCCACCTATGTTAGCGCACTCTCTTTTCTTGGCGGCCCAGCTTGGGCTTATGGCGACGGGATGGCGGCGCTTGCAATCCATGTAAACTATCCGCTCGTTATTTTTGTCGTCACAGCGGTGTTTCTCCCCTTCTTTTTCAACAGCGGCGTGGCCTCAATTTATGAATATCTGGAGCGGCGATTTGGAACAACTTCGCGGACCGTGATGAGTCTTCTCTTTTTGCTCACACAAACGATCACGGCCGCCTCTATCCTGACGGCGACTGCTGTGGTCGTGACTTATGTGACGGGCATCCCGGCCACCACGGCCATTTCGCTCATGACTGGAATTGTTATGGTCTACACGCTGATGGGCGGCATGAACGCAGTGATTTGGACGGATGTGTTGCAAGGCGTCATCCTGTTTATTGGCGCAGGAATTATTCTCTTTGCATTGCTCGGCAACGTCTCGCCTATGTCTGACGCTCTGACTACCCTGGCGGATTCTGGCAAACTCAATCCTATCAACACAGATCTGGATTTCACGGTTGCCCCGACCATATGGGCGGGCGTTCTGGCAATGACGCTTTTCCACATCACGGTTTATGGTTCCAATCAAATGATGGTGCAGCGCGCCCTCGCAGCTAAGAATATTGGCGACGCTAAGAAGTCCTATCTCCTCATGGGGTTTGCGGCGTTCTTTATCTATTTCTTATTCTTCTTTGTGGGTGCCCTCTTGTATGTCCACTTCAAAGGGAAGCTCTTTGAACAATCTAATGAAATCATCCTCATCTTCGCGCAATCACTCGCCATCCCAGGGCTTATGGGCATTTTAGCCGCAGCCGTTCTGTCAGCCTCAATGTCTAGCCTTTCATCAGCGTTCAATTCGTTAGCAACCGTATCAGTGACCGATCTTTATCAAAAGTTCTTCAAGAAATCCGAGAGCGAGATGCATTACCTTCTAATGTCACGCGTCTTCACGCTCTTTTGGGGCCTTATGGTCATTCCTATGGCCTACGCTTTCATCAATAGCGGCGGCTCAATATTAGAAGCGCTGTCCAAGGTTGGGTCTTATTTTGTCGGAGCCAAGCTTGCCATGTTTGGCATGGGTTTCTTCTCGAAACATGTGACGGAACGCGGGCTTCTTATTGGCGTCGCCGCAGGCTTCATTGGTCTCATGATCTTTGTCGGTTTTGGCGGGCTAATGGGTGTCGATGGCCTCTATCCTTCAATCGCATGGCCTTGGTATGTTGTCATCGGCGGAGGAATTAATATCATCGTCTCATGGCTTGCCTGTGTGTTGCTCGATGGCTTCCAGAAAGAATGGCACCCGCAAACAGTTCCTGGCCAAATCAAGCACTTTAACGAAACCGGAAAACTCCAAAAAGATAACGGCTGGTACATTGTTCCCGGCAAAATCGACCGTGTCGCTTGGGGTTTACCCGTCATGTTTGTCGCCATTATCGCCTTCCTCGTCTGGTTTGGCACGCTAGGATAGAACGTATCTTATCATTTTGCATTCGAATGCAAATATGATATTGCGGCTGATAACATCATCCCACGGAGTGCCACATGGCCCAGTATCTCAAGCAGGGTATCGACGCTGATACCAAAATGAAATCAGATGCAAAGGTTCGCGAAACAGTCGAGTCTATTCTCGCTGAAATCGAAGAACACGGCGACGCGACCGTCCGTAAATATTCGAAGACCTTTGATAGATGGAGTCCAGAAAGCTTTCGTCTGACGCGTGCGGAAATTGATGCCTGCTATGATGAAGTGCCAAAAACGGCGCAAGACGATATTCGGTTCGCGCAGGATCAAGTTCGAAATTTCGCGCATATTCAACGCAATTCGATGAAAGACGTTGAAGTCGAAACGCTGCCTGGCGTAACGCTCGGACACAGACATGTCCCAGTGAATGCGGCGGGCTGTTACATACCCGGTGGGAAATACCCGCTTATCGCTTCGGCCCATATGTCAGTTGTCACGGCAAAGGTGGCAGGCGTGCCCCGCGTTATTGCCTGCGCCCCACCCTTTAACGGTCGCCCTCACCCCGCCATTGTAATTGCTATGGATATGGCAGGGGCGGATGAAATCTATTGTGTCGGTGGAGTGCAAGCCGTTGGCATGATGGCCATTGGCACGGAAACCTGCGCCGCTGTTGACGTGCTCGTTGGCCCTGGCAACGCTTATGTCGCAGAAGCCAAGCGGCAACTCTTCGGGCGTGTAGGGATTGACCTTTTTGCAGGTCCGACAGAAACGATGGTCATTGCAGATGACACATCTGACGGCGAGATTTGCGCCGCGGACCTTCTGGGACAAGCAGAACATGGAATTAACTCTCCTGCCGTCCTCATTACCAATTCTGAAAAGATCGCCAAGGACACTATCGCTGAAATTGAACGCCAACGACACATTCTGCCCACAGGGGACGTTGCCGGAAAAGCGTGGGACGATTATGGCCAAGTCATCCTGTGCGATAGCTACAAAGAGATGGTCGAGGTGGCAGATTTTGTGGCCTCCGAACATGTCCAGGTCATGACAAAAGATCCGAATTATTTCCTTGAGAATATGACGAATTACGGCGCGCTTTTCTTAGGCCATGAAACCAATGTGGCTTACGGCGATAAAGTCATTGGGACAAACCACACCCTACCGACAAACAAAGCTGCGCGATACACAGGCGGCCTCTGGGTTGGGAAGTTTCTGAAAACTTGCACCTTCCAACGCGTTACCGAAGACGCGTCCGTCATGGTCGGCGAATATTGTTCCCGGCTTTGTTCTTATGAAGGCTTCGCAGCGCATAAAGAGCAGGCTGACATCAGGCTCCGCCGTTTCTCAGGTCAAAACATTCAAGGATTGGATAGTCTTCCTTCTCCGCGCAAACCTGTTTAATCCGCTTTATATGACAATAGACTTTCAGACTGAAAAAGCGATTGTACGGAAGTACATGGCGACTTTTGACCGCGCGAGCATTGACAACATGGTTCCAACCCTAGTGTCGATGACAACGCCGGATTACCACTGGCGTGGCCTGCACCCGTTTTATGAACAAAACGGCGCGGCCAATATCGTGTCAAAATTCTGGGCCCCGTTAAAGCGAAGCCTGACCGCAATGCAACGCCGAGAAGACATTTTCTTTGCAGGGCAGAATGTCTACGCCGATGACGGTGAAGTTTGGACATGTTCCATGGGGCACTTTCTTGGACTTTTTGATCACGACTGGCTGGGGATCCCGGCAACCCGTAAAATGGTTTTTCTGCCTTACGCAGAATTTCACCGCGTCGACGGCGACAAGATTGCCGAGAGCGCTCTGTTTATTGATATTATTCGCGTTATGCAACAGGCGGGCATAGACCCCTTTCCCCATCAAACGGCCGCTGCCATCATTCAGCCCGGCCCGCGCAGTCATGACGGCCTACTTCTTACGGCGCATACACGTGAAAGCAGTCAGAATACGCTAGACCTTATAGAAAACATGGTTGCTGATCTGTCGGCTCTCAACAGCTCCGGCGACAATCGTCCAAGTCCTGAGCTTCTGGCGCGCACTTGGCACGATGATATGATTTGGTACGGCCCGGCCGGTATTGGCTCCACCTACACAATCCCCAGATATCAAGAACAGCATCAATACCCTTTCCGAGAGCAACTTGGGGACAAAGTTTTCAATGGCCATGTCACGCGCTTTGCCGAAGGAAATTACGCAGGCTGGTTCGGATGGCCTAACTTGAACAACCGAAACCTTGGTGGGTTCCTCGGCCTTCCCAAAAGCAATGTCTTGGCAGAAATGCGCGTTGTGGACATTTACCGGCGTGACGGAGAGAAGCTGGCGGAGAATTGGGTTTTTATAGACATATTGTATTATCTCATGCAGCACGGCATTGATTTGCTAAAAAACCCAAATGCCGTAAAAGAACGGTATGGAGCCAAGAAAGCTTAAATCTCGCGCGACAAGCTACGATGTCGCCCGCCTTGCCGGCGTGTCGCAATCAGCTGTGTCTCGTTGTTTTAAACCCGGCGCGTCTGTGTCCAAGAAGATGCGCAATAAGGTCATGAAGGCTGCGGAAGAACTGCATTACCAACCCAATGCTATTGCGCGCGGCTTGATTACGCGGCGGTCTAATATGGTCGCAGTCCTCGTGTCATCACAAATGAACTTCTACTACCCGGAGGTCTTATTTCAACTCACAGACCGATTCTCTGAAAAAGGTGTTCGTGTATTATTATTCAATATTAATGAAGAAGAAGATGTTGAACGCACTCTCAATCAAATCTGGCAGTACCAAGCCGATGGCGTCATTTCAGCCTCATATCTGACGATTGACCAACACAAAATGTTGGAAGACCGTCATATTCCAGTTGTTATGTTTAACCGATATTTTGATGATTACGCGACGAATTCAATTTGGTGTGATGCGGCGGATGCCACAGACCAAATGATTGATCACCTTGTCGAGTTTGGGCACAAACACTTTGGGCTTTTGCAGGGCCCTGAATGTTCTATGGTAAACAGGGAACGCATGCGGCTCGTGCGCAAAGCCCTTTCGCGCCATGGCTTAGAGCCAATTTGTGAAGCCTCAGGGGATTACCGATATGAGAGCGCGGCTGAAGCCACGCAAAGCCTCATGGCATCGCAAGTCAAACCGACGGCCATCATTGCGGCCAACGATATGATGGGCATGGGGGCTTTGGACGAGCTGCGAAATGTCATGGGGCGCTCTGTTCCCAGAGACATTTCCGTGGCTGGCTTTGACGGCATTACCTCAGCACGCTTTGCAAGCTACGAACTGACGACCATTCGGCAGCCTATCGGGCGCATGACAGATGCTGCGGTTGCCATATTACTAGAACGGGTCGAAAAGCCGGAGACCTCAGTTGAAAAACGTGTGCTCACAGGTACATTTATCCAAGGCACATCCACGGGTCCCGCGCCAAAATAATCAAATTGCATTCGAAGTCGAAGAAGCGTAATTTCTTAAATATTTGAGGGAACTGCCATGATATCCAGCACAGACCGAATCCTGACCACACATGTCGGCAGCCTACCCCGATCCAAAGCCGTTACTGATTGTGTCTTCGCTCACGAACAAGACAATCCCCTGCCCGGCGCTTATGAAATTATCGAAGCAGCCGTCAAAGATGTTGTGAAAAAGCAAGTCGAAGCCCGCGTGGATATTGTCAGCGACGGCGAGATGAGCAAGATTTCCTATGCGACCTATATCAAAGATCGCATTACAGGATTTGAAGGGGACAGCCCTCGCAGCGCACCGCGCGATCTCGAAGATTTTCCAAAATTCCTCGAGCGCCAAGCCAGCGGCGGCGGTACGCCAACCTATCGCCGCCCATGTTGTGTTGGGCCCATAGAAGTCAAATCCATGCAGCCCTTACAAGACGATCTGGATAATTTTTCTTCGGCTCTGAACGGAGCCAAAGTGGAAGAGGGCTTTATGAACGCAGCTTCTCCTGGGGTCATAGCCCTCTTCCAACCCAACACTCACTACAGGACGCAAGAACAATATCTTGAAGCCCTCGCCGAAGGCATGCGCGCAGAGTACGAGGCCATCGTAGCCGCCGGTTATATTCTACAACTCGACAGCCCCGACCTTGGCCTCGGTAAACATATGATGTTCAAAGACGAACCCGAGAATTATGAAAAGCTCGCCACGCAACATGTTGAAGCTCTCAACCACGCGCTTCGAAATGTGGACGGCTCACGCGTGCGTATGCACATTTGCTGGGGCAATTATGAAGGCCCGCATCATTATGATGCGTCTATGGCCGAAGTTATGCCCGTCGCGCTCAAAGCCAAGCCGCAGGCGGTTTTGTTTGAAAACGCTAACCCACGACATAATCATGAATGGGTCGAAGTTGCCGCCATGAAAATTCCCGACGATAAAATCCTCATCCCCGGCGTGATCGACAGCACCACCAATTTCATCGAACATCCCGAACTCGTCGCCCAGCGAATTGAGCGCTTCGCCGGCATTGTTGGGAAAGAGCGTGTCATTGCCGGCTCCGACTGCGGCTTCTCAACCTTTGCCGGATTTGGGGCAGTCGATGAAGACATTGTTTACGCAAAACTCGAATCCATGGCGCAGGGCGCGGAGATTGCGAGTCGGAGATTGTGGGGTTAGCCCATTCGATCCGGCACATTAATCGCCCCAACATTCTGCGCCATATTAAACTTCCGCATACGCCTTAGGACACTAACGCCGATTTGGGCCTGGAGATAAATAGATCAACGAGGATCCAGTTCTCGCGGATAAGGCCGTCTTCCATATGCCAAACAGCGTAGAGGTTTCTAAACCCTCTGGCGCCCTGCGATAATCGACAAATAGCGACTTTAGTTCATCCGGGCTCATTATGTGCGCGCCTTTTCAAACGCCCGCCATGCCTCTTCGAGCGTTTTAATATTAAATCCCTCCTTGCGTGCGGGGCCGAGGATAATTTGCTCGCTGCTGAGCAGCACTTTTATAGCTGCTTTCAGATCGGGCAGAGCATCTGTAGGAATATTGACAATGCCATGTTGATCCGCGTGAAGCAGATCACCCGGTTCAATCGTCAGTCCATGAATAGTCACCGCAGTATCAAGTTCTTGCACATGAACGAACATATGGCTTGGCCCAATTGAGCCCGCGATCACCGGGAAGCCCGGCTCCATATCATTCAAGTCCCGCATAGGGCCACTTGAGATCGCGCCGGACATACCAAGGCCCTTATGGACGGCGGTATGCACCTCGCCCCACCACGCCGATACTGCATCGGGGCCGTCCGTATCTTCGGTGACGCAGATAGACGGCTTAGGCCCCCCCGCCATATAGCGGAAATATTTTAGGCGGCGAGATTTGATAATATCAGCGGCCTCGGAGGGCGCGTTTAATCCGCCAATTTTGGCCGTGCGCGCATAGCCGACCATGGCTTTCGCACCATTCATTGCGGCATGAAATGTTGTGCGGGAGAATTGATCAAATCCGCGCCCACCTTGCGCGACTTCAATGGCATTACAGATTGTCGGCGTATCGAACTGCGCGAGTGAGCGGATGAAGGTTTCGTCAATGGCCATATTTAAATCCGGTAAAAATCTTTCGCAACATTATAGAACATGTCATCCCGTTCATGGGATGAAAAATCTTGCGTGATTTTGAGGAAAGCCCCCATTGTATCCGCGTAACTGGCGGTCAGTTTATCGACTGGAAAATTACTTCCAAATGCGATTCGGGCGGGCGTGAAAATATCAATGACGCGCAAGACTTTCTCGCGAATGCCATCAACCGTCCAGTCATGATCGAACATGCCAAAGCCTGAAATTTTGCAGATCATATTTTTATGTTCTGCGAAATCTTTCAGTCCGGCCTGCCAATCCTGTATACCTTCCTTGTTGAAATCCTGCGGACTACCGGCATGGCAAATCGCGACGGGGACATCTTCGATGGACTTAAACAATTTCGCGGCGGCTGCTAGCAAGGGTGGTGTTAATTGTAAATCGAATGACAGATTGCGCGCCCTTAGCGTTTTTAGTCCGTCTTTAAACTTCGGATTTTCAAGCAGGGCATTCGTGCCGTTCCTCGCATCCTCCGCCGCGTCCCGACCCACAATTTGGCGCATGCCTCTCACATTTGGAAACATCTGATGGGCATCTAGTCGAGCCTGCGCACTCTCCTGAGTCAGGTCACAAAAGGCGATAATCGCATTAGCGAGTCCATGCGCATTACTCTGTGCTTGAATGAATTCTGTCTCTAAGACTGCGTCATCTAAGGCCACGCCGCACTGAATATGGACACTCGCTTTTACGGGAAGATCGCCTATATCAGCTGAAAAGTCTCGGACGTGATAATTCTTTTGTATGGGTTCAGGGTCACCAAAAAATCGAATGACATTTTTCTCGGCGAGCCATGTGTGCCGCATCTCTGATAAATCCCAGAGATGGTGGTGTGCGTCTAGTATCTGACTAACCATGCAAAGCTCCTGACCTGAGACGGGCCCCTTCGATCATCCGGCGTACAGCCACATCGTCCCAAACCGTTGCCTCTTCGCGGATACGGCCATTAATAATTCGAAATTGCGATACGCCCATGATATAAATTGGGGCATTCGTGGCCGGGCCATATAATCCGTCGCCAGTATGCATTCCGGCGAGTGACCATCTGACGGCAACATCCCTTGTGCCGGGCAAGTAAGGAATATCAGCCACGTGCTCAACTTTGATTTGAGCATCAGGAATGATCGTAAATAAATCGCTTAAAAAGCTGCCAATTTCGTCATGACCATAAAAGTCCTGAGCATTGGGGTATTTAGCGCCGACACGAAAATCATAAAAATCGCCAAGCTTACTAAAATCTTTCATGTTCCAGATATGACTAAACAGGCTTTTGGCAAATGCGTAAGTACGCTTTTCCGGCACATTAGGTTGTTCTGTCAAACGCACTGCATTCGCTAAAACATTAGCGTGATTATTCGCATGAAACGCGACGAGGTCATATCCCGCAGCTACATCTTGTTCAGCAAGTTCTTTCGCTTTTGCGTTAATGTTAAAACCTAATTGCTTTACAATCGCCCCATAATCCCGAACAAGCCATTCCTCGAAAATGACATTGTCTTTGCACGCACAATCCGCAATCGTCAGGACGCGAACCTTGTTCCCTGTGGCGGGGCCAAATTCTGACGCGCCGTCATTGGTCATCTTGGATGTGATTAAATGGGATGAGTAGAATACGCCATCGCCGTCTTTCGACCAGATGACATTATCCGCATCCAGTCTACGATCTGGAAATGACTTCATCGTCGCGTAGGTATTATCAACAACGGTTTGTGCACCGACAATGTCGCCGCTTTGGGTATGGATCAAGCAGTCTTCTGAATAGTATTTCAGGCACAACTCAACATCCCGATCATGCCAAATCCGATCTGTGATGCGGATAATGTAATCTGGGAAATCAACGAACTCTTTATCAAATCCCGGTAGTGCCATACGCTGCCCGCCTTGGGGGTTTAACATCTCTGACAGACCCGTCGTCGCGACACGCGTAATGGGTAGATTTTTCATCGCGCTGTCCATCCACCGTCAACTAAGAGGCTGTGACCCGTCACCATTTTTGCGGTGCACAGATAAAGCACAGCGTGTGCCACATCTTCGACACTTGCAATTTTACCCATCGGGATCATGCCATTTACAAAGTCCATAAATTTAGGATCATTAAGCATAGGCTTTGTCAGCGGCGTTTCAACAAACGTCGGCGCGACAGAATTCACGCGGATATGTTGCGGCGCAAGCTCAACAGCCATGGCCTTTGTCAATCCTTCAATGGCATGTTTTGTCATGCAATACACCGTCCGGTCCGTCGACCCAACATGTCCCATTTGAGAGGTGATATTTACGACACATCCGCCCTCAATCATTTTCTTCACGCTTTCACGCGCAATTCGAAATGTCGCTCGGACATTCAGATTCATCATTTCGTCGAGATTTTTATCGGACACATCGACAAAGGGTTCGGGCCGGTTGATGCCGATATTATTGACCAAAATATCAAGTGCTCTGAGGCCCTGAATTCGGGAGAGAAATTCATCCGATGTGGCATCACCTTCCCAGAGCGTTGCTTGCTCGCCCAATCGCTGGCCCAATGACTGCAATTCTTCGGAGGGCCGTGCGCAGGCCATTACATGAGCACCGTTTTTAGCTAATGCCAGCGCGATAGCGCGCCCAATTCCCCGACTCGCCCCAGTGACGAGCGCTGTCTTTCCAGATAGTTTTGACATACGCTAAGCCTCGCCTAGAACGCGCAAAAACTCAACAGGCTTATCACTTTCGTTTATAAATTGGCGGGTTTTTCCCATAGGAATTGTCGCTGTGTCCCCGGCTCCCATGTGCCAAACTTCATCGGCAACTTTGATTGTCATAGCGCCGGTTTGAATAAAGATAACGTCAGGCACAGATGCTGTTTGCTTGCGGTTTGCAAATCCTGGTTCAATTTTGAAATGTCTGATTTTAAATCCGTGAGGCCAGTCAATCGGCGCGCCGGCACCAATCAGATCGCGTGTTGAGACGCCATCTCGGTCATGCGATGGTATGACGTCGCTAGACATGACGCAGCATTTGCGCAATCCGTCATTGGACATCACCTGCAATTTATCGATTTCTTGTCGGCTAGTCACGGGCATAACGCGCGCGCCCTCAGGAACAGTTTCACCTTCAGCGGTATCAATAAGAGTCCCGTTTTCCAATAAGACCAAACCGTACTTCTTAGCCATTTCAAAAACATCCGGTGCCCAAAGCACATGTCCAGGGTCATCTTTGCCAAGCACGGCCCAGAGATAGCCGATGTCATCGCCGATGTTTTCAAACCCTCTGAATATATGTGTCGGGATAGAAATTAAATCACCGGGGCGGAGGGTGATTTTCGCATCCTCGCCTAATTCCCCAAGATTGAAAGACCATGTTCCGGAATGGACAAAAAAAACCTCGGCCGTCTCATGGCTATGTTGAGAGTTTACGCACCGCGGCGGCTGTCTAGCGCCGCCAATGTTGAACCCGTGTGGCTCCTCTATGTGGACATGTTGGTTTGGGTTTTCAGACACGCCTGGCCCGATAATGGTGAAGTTCTCTTTCATGTTCGACCCCGGCGTGCGTGTGTCGATAAAGGCGTCAAAGCATGGCACTAGATCCGCATAGCGAACAATACGGGGTTTCATCTGTTTAGGTTTACTAGAATGAGTCATTTTTCCGAACACCGTTTTAAAATCATGGTAAGTTTATAATCACTTATTTGCATTCGAAGTCAATTATTGCTTGTGTGACGTAGTGTGACTTGGCCGAAAGAACTACCTGTTTTTGGTTCAGAAATAGGCGGCAAAAGCGCAGCCATCTGCCACTCACTCATCGAGACCTGCAAGCTGAACGGCGTTAATCCACAAAGCTGGCTGACCTATGCCTTAACCAAAATTCTGCCTGATGCCAGCGCCCATGGCACAAATTCATATCTGGGCTAAGATAGATTTTCAGTTCGCCTTTTTTCTCGTGGAAATAAAGGTAAGACGTTACCAACTGCCTCCATTAATCAACAATTCGCGATATCTCTAATATACAATCCGCGAAACCTGTATTTTACAATCTGATAATCATGATAAATGGAGTATAGACGTGGCAGAAACAGAAAAGAACCTACCTAGACGTATGACAGCAGAGTTTGACGACGCTCTGCCTTTTTCGCGGGTCGTCAATTTGGTCGGGCCTCGCTAAGTCGGCAAAACAACGCTTGTCGGTGGTTTAATGAACAAGGGAGAATTTATATCTCTAGACGACACCGCAATACTATAAGCTCTTAACGCTGACGCCGCAGGTCTACTCACATCTCGCACGGCGAAAGTTGGGAACCAGCCTCTTATTATCGACGAAGCGCAAAGATCAAAGGCACTCGCCCTTGCTATAAAGCGTATCGTCGATAAGGACCGCCGCAAGGGCCAAATCGATATTGACAGAGTCGTTCAACATGTTCGCCTCAGCTGACGTTGCGGATTCTTTGGCTGGCCGCGTACTTATTCTCAAATTATGGCCCCTCACGATTTCAGAAATTAAAATAAGGCCTTTAAGTAAATGGCTTGATTGGGCCGTTCAGAAAACGCCGGCGCTGCAGGGATTGCCCGAACCCGAACCCACCGAGCGCTCAGACTATGTCAATTTCGTTCTCGAAGGGGGCCATCCTCAAATCAGAGAAAGGCCTATTAAGCCGCGCAAGAAAAAATATGGAGCTTATGTAGACACGGTTGTCGACCGCGATGTTGCGGAAGTGCTCCGCATAAGAGAGACAGATGCACTCCGACGGCTCATAGACCAAATGGCGGTACGAACCAGCGCAGAAATCAATATCTCATCTCTACCGTCCTTGCTTCAAATCCAGCGGCAAACGGTCGAACAATATCTGGATGTCCTCACCAAGCTATCCATGGTTACAAAACTAGGTCACTGGACATCAGGCGAGGGAAAAAGAGAGTTAAAAACGCCAAGTATCATTTCGTGGATACGGGCATTGCCTGTGCCCTGCGCCGCTTTACTGCTGAAACATTTGAACTGGGCGCTAACCGCACAACTCCAGGCAGTATAATGGATAGATTCACCTTCAATGAAATCCAATGCTGCGTACCGTTTTAGGTAAAAGATTATAAACTTTACCATTGGCGCAACCGGGATAAGCGAGAGATCGACATTCTCGCTGACGCCGACACGCACCTTGTCGGCATTTAGGTCAAGACCGCCGCGAAAGTAAAGGGCGAAGACTTTAAGCGCATGAAATGGTTCGCAAAAGACGATCCTGGAAAATCACGAACTGTGACGTCCGTAATATTCTACTTAGGCGAACATAAACTCACATTCGGAAATCGCTGCTTCGCACTGCCTGTCAACACTCTATGGAGCCAGTAAGTCGCCACTAACTTACATCGTCCTCCCACCTTTTTTTGCCGCTGTAAATATTACATCTTTGTAGAGGCGGGCATATCGCTCAGTGGACTTAGAACTTTTGTGACCGAGAAGTTTCCCAACAATCGGCAGGGAGAGGTTATGCGCCACGGCCAAACTGGCATAAGTATGGCGCAGATCATGAATGCGAACATCATTAAGCTCTGCTCGCTTTCTGATAAATCGCCACGGTTTCTGTATGTTCATCAGCTGCGCGCCCGTCCGTTGACCAAGGAATACATAACGGTTTTCAGGCTTGCGTTTTGTATCACCAATATAACGCCGAGCTTTATTGCTCAGAAATATCGTATTCTCGCCCGCCTTAGAGTCAGGGAAATACACTTGCCCGTTAGGCAAATCAACCAATACCCATTCCATGTTCAGGACTTCCCTGAGACGGGCGCCCGTCATTTGCAAAACCCTGATGGCAACAATGACAGACTGAGACGTTTAACCATTCCATTCCGCGTCTTCCATGACGTTTTCCAAGCGTTGAAGTTTCCAAGGGTATAGATAGCGTTTCTTCGCTACGTCGAGAAAATCCTCGGACCACTTATAATACAGGCCTTGGACAATCCCTTCTTGCCCGCAGAGCTCAGCAACGCTTTCTTCACCGCGCAGGCCATCCAGAACAATGCGGATCTTCTCCTCGGCTGAATACTGCTTACGGGTCTTACGTTTGATGTCTTTGATAATCTGTTCGCCGGATGTCTGTCTTGTCTTTCTCATTCTTCACTCTATGAGCATGAAGATGAGCTTAAAGTCTCTCTTAGCTTAGACCCAAATATGTGCCATGTGCGCTGACGTCAGACCTTCAGACAAGTTAAAACGAAAATTGAAAAAAAGTATGAAAGCATTCATGAGGCCCACGATATTGATTGCTGGGTCACATAGTTTAAAATTTTGTTGCCTATGTTCATTTAATTCTAAAAATTCACTCTGTTATTTGTGCAGTCAAACCCGGTTCGGAACATTGGTGCGGCCTCGGGATTCTCAATATAAGTGGTGCCTTTGGAAGCAATATACCCGAACATGATTGTGTGCCCCGTTTAATCTCAATTCCTCCAAGCGTATCCATAGCGCTTGATATCTTCGGCATATAACTTTGCGACACGTTTGCGGCTCTCAGCCGTGTAATAGTTATAATAATGCTTTCGCTCCGAGCTATTCGTGAGCGCCAACTGCGGCGTTACGCTAATTTCTTCGCCGATAATCTCAACATCTTCAGCTAAGGTTTCGAACCGCCCAATAAAATCTACCGCATTGCGCCCAGCCCAATCGGTCAGGAAGTGCCATTGTGGTTTGAAATGCCGCCATGCCAAGACGCGGTTCCGAAAGCCGGAGCGTTCCATAGCAATCATGAACTCTTCGAATGTATCGAAAGGGGCAAGCATTTGGGCTGCCCATCGCTTATCGTCATCACTGATCGGTTTGTGTTTCAGATAATGAAATGCTGAGACCATTCTATCCCACGGATTGCGGACAAACCCAAAAGAGAAGGAGTCAAAAAAGCGATCCCCATCCGAGGCGAGATAGCCGGTGACCGGACAATGCGTGTTATCGGGGATATCCATGTCGAAAGCCTCATAAATGCTCGTGCCGGCATTCTTGGGAACATGGATGAAAACGACGCGATTTTCCCGCGACCAATCCGTCCAAGGAGAGCGCTGTCGGCTGACTCTGTCCCACCATAAATTATGATACAGTCGACCTATGCCTAAGGCCTCGATTGTGCCGATTACGGCAGGCCGAATAGCTAACGTGGCCATTTAATACGTTCCATACATTGCCAATTTCGCCCATCAATCGGGGCAAAGGTTTTGGGACCGGATTGCGAGTACATCTTCAGAGACAAAGCACTTCAGCCCGGACGTGCATTGCTTCCAAGTCCTTCTTTATTTCGTTCTCATAAATCCGGTTCATGACAATCACCAGATTTGGGCGTCGTTCAAGCAGGGCTTCGGGCGCGACGATTTTCTGTCCGGTCAGCGGCATGAAACTTCCGGCCTTGTTGGGATTAATATCCACCACGCAATCGATCAATTGTCCGGTGCGCAACGTCGTGAGGAAAGAGACCGCTTTGGACCCTGAACCCCAAATCACGATTTTCTGTCCGGCCTCATGCGCGGAGGTGATGGTCGACTCCCAATAGGATTGGCGTTCGTCGGCCCGCGCTTTGAACGTGTTTACCAACGATAACAGCTCAGCCATGTCGGTGTGGTCGGCGGATTTCTTTCGAGCCTGATGCTCGCCGGGCTTGCACTCTATCGTCAAATATTGATCGCCATAAGTGCGGGAAACCTCCAAAACCGAATACCCGCATTCGGTAAACAATCTGGTCAACGACCCGGGCGTAAAATAGGCACAATGTTCGTAAAATATATCCTCAAAAGCACAGGTTTTCAAAATGCGATAGGCTTCCGGGATTTGAAAGAAAACGATGGCTTCGCTGTCCGGGCCCAAACTTTTACGGATCTTATTCAGAAAAATCTCAGGATCCGAGATATGTTCCAAGGTCATTTTGCACGCGATGAAATCGACATGGGATGAGTCGAGATCTTCGCTGAAATATTCCGGAATAAGCATGACGCGTTCCGCCCCATTGACGCCTTTGATACGATCAGGAATTGCGCTCGGGTCGATACCGGTACCGTGGATTGCGCCGAGTTGCGACAGCAGAAGCAGGAATTCTCCTTTACCGCAGCCCACTTCCAGCACCGTTTTACCCGTCAGATCATATTTATCAATCAACTCTTGCGCCAATTTTGCGTGGAAGGCCGAAAAGGTCGGCGAAAAACCCTGCGTTTCTTCGTAATATTCCGAATATTCCGTCGCAGCGGGAACAAAAAGCGTGTTGTAAATATATCCGCACGTCTCGCAGAAGCCGAGGCTGAGATCCCCTACATCACAGTTGACGGCGTCATTGCGGTCCCAAAACAACAAGCAGCTGTTTGTCGGGATGCCTCTCAAATCATAAAAAATGCTGACGGCGTTCGATCCGCAAGCCGGGCACGCCGTAGTCGTGTCAGCGGCGCCGGAGGGATAGTCAGTTACAGGGTCTCTATCCATATCTGATTACACCACATCAGCGAATTTCGGGGCCGGGACCGGTATAATAAAACGCCCGCCCGACTCTGTGTAGTTCTTCTGTTGGCGCATGATTCCATCCGAAAAATTCCAAGCCAGAATCACAGCATAGTCAGGCTGTCGGTCCGTGAGTGCTTCCGGCGGTAAAACGGGAATGTCGAGTCCCGGTAAATATTGACCTTGCTTATGAACATTGCGGTCGACGACAAAATCAATGTGACGCCGGTCGAGGTCGCAATAATTCAATAAAATAACGCCCTTGGCCGCGGCCCCATAAGCCGCAACTGATTTTCCTTCGGATTTGGCAGTTTCGATAAGTGAGACCAATTTTTGCTTCAAAGCATTCACACGCGTGGAGAACGTTTCGTAATAGGGGAACTTGTCCATTCCGATGCGTTTTTCCTCTTGTAATGCGGTGGTCACAGACGGCTGTATGCGCTCCGATTTTTCGACGAACAGTCGGAGAGATCCGCCATGGATTTTCAGTTTTTCAATGTGATTGAGATATAGACCATGATGCCTGAATAAGGCCACAAGTGCGGTGACCGAAAAATAACAAAGATGCTCGTGATATACCGTGTCAAACTCTACACGTTCCATCAAATTCAGGAGATAAGGAACCTCGACCACTAAGACGCCGTCCTCTTTTAAAATCGTTTTTATTCCGGCAATGAAATCATGGGTGTCCGCCACATGTGCCAGGACGTTATTGGCGTGAATCACATCGGCCTTAATTCCGTCCTCCGCGAGTTTATCGGCAAAGATTTTGGTGAAAAATTCGACCTCCGTCGGCACGCCGATTTTTCGAGCCTCCGCAGCGGGGCCGGCCGCCGGATCAATTCCCAAGACAGGAATTCCGGCTTCGACATAGTATTTCAGCAAATAGCCGTCATTGCTTGCCAGCTCGACGACAAGGCTGCCAGGGTCCAAGTTTCGATCTGCCAAACGCGCACTCACATTCTTCTTCGAATGGTCCAGCAAAGCCGGGGAGAAAGACGAATAATAAGGATAGTCATCGGCAAACAGAATTTCGGGGTCCACCGTTTCCGTAATTTGGACGAGTGAACAGCTGTGACAAAATGCGACCTTCAGAGGGAAACTCATCTCCGGATTTCCGCGCATGTTTTTTGGGATGAAACGCCCGGTCAAAGGCATCTGACCAAGGTCCAGAAAGACTTTCGGCTTTTCGGCGTCGCAGCTGCGGCATTTCGTGATTGTTCTCGAAGCGCTCATAGCTTTGCGCCCGCCTGCGCAGACGTCGATATATCTCTCAGGTCAGGAGACAGCGTGCCCGCTTGAATCCGGTGTTTAATATGCGCGATGCGCTTAAATTTCTGCCCTTGGAATGTCTCGAAAGTAAGCTCGGCCTTGTTAAAAGCCTCAAGTAACTGCTCGACGCCCCGGCGGCAGGTCCACTGCGGTTTAAAATTATGAAGTGTCCGCCCGATGTAATTGCAGTCTACTCGGTAATTCCGCGTGTCGGGCCCGGCATCATCGGCAAAACCAAGCTGTGAGTTAGGCACAGCATCGCGGACGATTTCGGCGATTTCCTTTATCTGATAATTTTCTGTCGTCAGCCCGACATTAAAAGCTTGAAGATGGACATCTTCGCGCGGAGCCTCGACCGTAGCGATATAGGCGCGGCAAATATCTTCGACATGGACGATCGGACGCCAGGGCTCGCCATCGCTTTTCAAATGCACCTCACCCGTTGTAAGAGCCCAAGCGGAGAGATTATTTACAACCAAATCAAACCTCAATCGCGGCGATACCCCATAGGCTGTGGAAGCCCGAAGGAATGTCGGGCTGAAGTCGTCGCCGGCAAGTTTTCTGAGGGCTATCTCCACATCAACTTTGGATTGACCGTAAGGGGTGATGGGATTGAAATTCCCGCTTTCGTCGATGAATTTGTCGCTTGAGGCGCCATAATTCGAGCAAGACGAAGCAAAAACAAATCGCTCAACACCTGCATCCTTGGCGACACGGGCCAATGCCATGGAAGAATCAGTATTGACCAGAGATGTGAGTTCCGGACGGTAGTCGCCCAACGGATCGTTGGATAAGCCCGCTAAATGGATGACAGCATCAAACCCGCGAAGGCATACAACCGCATCGTTCCGCAGAACGAAATCCCTCAGATCGCGACCTATAAGAGGAAGATTTTCGACATGGCCATCAAATGTGCAATCGGCGAAAAGATTGCTGTCCAATCCGTGAACATCATGACCTCGCTCCAGCAGTAAAGGCGACAGGACCGTGCCGATATAGCCCAAATGACCTGTAAGAAGTATTTTCATCCCTAATGACTCCAAACTTTCCAAGGCGCATCGCCGCCGGCCCAATAATCTGTCAGAATCTGCTTCTCACGCATCGTATCCATGCATTGCCAGAATGAGTTATGATGATAGGCCATCAATTCGCCCGCCTCGGCCAATCGATTAAGCGCACCGGTTTCAAACATTTCCGACTCGTCATGGATAAAGTCCATCACGCCCGGCTCCAATACGAAGAATGCGCCGTTTACCCAGCCTTCACCGAGCTGCGGCTTTTCGGTGAAGCTGGTAATTTGATCACCTTTGATTTCGAGATGACCATAACGCGCGGCCGGCCGAACGGCCGTCAGGGTTGCCAATTTTCCGTGTGATTTATGAAACGCCAACAGCGCACCGATATCAATGTCGGCAAGACCGTCGCCATAAGTAATCAAAAAAGTTTCATCGCCGAGCCAAGGGCCGAGCTTCTTTATCCGCCCACCTGTACCGCTCTCCCGGCCGGTCTCGATTAAATCAACGTTCCAATTTTGGATTACCCGGTCCGAGTGTGTGGTGACCTCTCCGGTTGCCGTGGCGACACTGATCGACCCGGTGATACTGTAATAGTCCTTGAACCACCGTTTGATGTAATCACCTTTATACCCCAACGCGACGCAGAAATCCTTGATGCCGTAATGGGAATATATTTTCATGATGTGCCATAGGATAGGCATTCCGCCTATTTCGACCATTGGCTTTGGTCGTATCGTAGTTTCTTCGGCCAGTCGGGATCCGAGACCCCCTGCCATAATTCCAACTTTCATTTGCGCGCTCCGTTTTTTAAAAAAATCAGATTCTCTGAGAGGTTTTATTTCTCCGTGATAAGAGTGATTTAAAAAGTGAGGCTGCCTTCGGAGAAAGCAGTCCTGTAGCTTCTAATCCATAGCGCCCGATTTGCCGGGGGGAGAGCGCGTGCGGAATAAGTTTCCGGCGCATTTTCCACGCCGGTGAAATATCTCTATGCCGGCCTGCAATCTCATAGAGGTGCAAACTGAGATTAATGTGTTCAGACGAAGCTTTGCGGCTCGACGCCCCGTTCTGCCACTCGCTGCGGACCAGTTTATCGTCTATATTAATAGACCGCTGTGTGTGCTCGCGATTGTAAAAGATTGCATCGTCCACACGCTTAAATTTTCCCATAATTGCAATTTCGGCTAACAATCCGCGGTCTGACCCATAATAGGCGCGGTGCAAGGTGCTGCGGTCAAGTTGTGACTTCCGAAATACGCCGAAAATCGGAAAACACGTTCCCGCTAGAAGGATTGATTTCTGAAAGCGGACGGACGGATCTTCATCCAGCAGGGATGGCGTGCTGTCTCCGACGGCCTTAATAATATTACCTTGATCATCGATTCCAATTGTTCGCGGAAAGGCCAAAGAGACCGTCGGGTCAGTCTCCATTGTGTCGACACAAGCTTCGAGAACGTTAGGACTCATGCTGTCATCATGTGCACACCATTTGAGGTATTTCCCTTGGGCAACCTCATAACTGCGATTGTAATTTGCCGCGGCCCCGATGTTCTTTTCGTTTCGAATAAGACGGATACGCTCATCCCTCGCGGCGTAGCTTTCCACAATCTCGCAAGTGTCGTCCGTAGACGCATTGTCGGTAATAATCAGCTCGAAATCACTTAATGACTGGGCAAGAACGGACTCGATTGCTTCGGCAATGAAGTTCGATCCGTTAAAAACGGGCATGCCGATTGAAACTTTGACGTCGTCTGCATGCACAATATCGCCCCCTATTGCGTTTCTTTTATAAAACAATGCAGTCTTGAGTTCAAGTCTCTTGCCAAACTGAAATATTGTTTATCTTAATTTTAACCATGCTCGCAAAATTAAACGGTGTCCGGTGTCGACGTCATTTATCGGCACACAATCTTAGCACCGAATCTGCCAGCGCCAGCGACGCGGTCAATCCCGGACTTTCAATACCTAACAGATTGACCAACCGATCCCTTCCCGTACCTGCGAGAATAAAATCGCCCGGCGGATCGCCGGGCCCTACAATCTTCGGCCTGACGCCACTATAGGCCGGGCTCAGGGATGCGGGCTTAACGCCGGGCCAATAAGATTGCGCTGCACGAACAAAGTCGCCGAGGCGATCCTCATTGACCGCGAAATCAAAGGCAGGTGCAGTCCCTGCATCCAACCATTCAACATCTGGGCCCAGTCTGCACCGCCCCGCGAGATCAAGTGTCGTATGTATACCCAGACCGGCTTTATTTGGCATGGGGTAGATCAGCCGTTTGAACGGAGCAGGGCCGGAAACGTCGAAATAAGATCCCTTGGCGAAGCGGGCTTGAGGGAGCTTTTTTCGGTGCAGGCCCTCAATCGCTTGCGCAATTCCTATCGCTTGATTACCGGCCGCGTTGATAACCAGTGATGCGCGCAAACGAAGCGGGTTTGCGCCTTTTGCTGATTTTGACCCATTTTCGGCTCTGACAATGTTCAACTCTACAAAGTCTCGCTCGACCGAACCGCTGACAATGGTTTGCCGATAGGCGACACGTCCGCCTGCATCTTCCACCTCGCCAAGCAAAGCAAGCATATAGCCATGGCTGTCTATAATTCCCGTCCGTTCTGACAGGATTGCCGCCGTGATATTGTCTGACAAGCTCGGCTCCAGACGCCGTGCCTGTCGTCCCTCTATGACGGAAAGTCCCGGAACACCATTTGCTTCTCCCCGGTTAAAAAGCGCCTGTAGGTCTATATCTGTCGAGCTGTCAGTGCTGACAATGAGCTTGCCACACATGCGATGATTTACATTGCGTTTTTCACAGAAATCATAGAGCCGCCCTGCTCCGGAGACGCAGAGCTCCGCCTTGGCCGAGCCGGTGGGATAATAAATTCCGGCATGAATAACCTCGGAATTACGAGATGACGTTTGCGTTCCAAAATGCGACTCGTGCTCCAGAATAATAACGTCACGACCCGCCATTGCGAAAACACGCGCGCAGGCGAGACCAATAACGCCGGCGCCAATGACAACAACATCGGCAATCAAAAAATCCGGGGTGAGCGAAGTTTGCGTCAATACCAATATCCCTCTCTGTTTTTCGGCGACTGGACCCTAGAGTATGGCCACCGTGCAGTGTCATCACTTTCTATTTTGAAGTTTTTTTAATTCAAGTCTACGCGCATGCACCGGAAAGAAAATGGTCTTTCTTGCTATGATGAGTGGCGCGCTGACGTAACTCATAGAGTCCTGTCAGCTCTTTAGCAGACCGGGTCGATATCCCAAAACGCTGCCTTCAAGCATCGGCGGGATGTCCGTTTTGCCCCTGAGAGAGACCTCAGCCTTTTAGCATTTAGACCTTTTCGCAAATGCTGCTCAACTCGTTCCCGGCGAATCCGTAGATCCGCTAACTCTCGTTCAAGCCTCTCAAACAACGGCCAGACGGCATCACCCTGTGTGTTGATTGTTTAACGTCAGCGCCTGTGTCTCAGATTTAGGTCTGGGCTACGAGAGACTTTTCGCTCATATTTATTCTCATGGAGAGAAAGATGAGACAGAGTTACACAACGTCCGGCGAGCGCATCGTCAAAGATATCAAACGTAAGACCCGTAAGTAGTATTCAGCTGAGGAGAAGATCCGCATTGTGTTGGATGGCCTCCGAGGCGAAGAAAACGTTGCAGAGCTGTGCTGCATTGAAGGCATCGCACAGGGCCTATATTACAAGTGGTCGAAGGATTTCTTGGAGGCTGGCAAAAAACAGCTCGCCGAAGATATCACCCGCCAAGCCAATACAACTGAAGTCAAAGGACTGCGGTCTGAGGCACGTGAGCTGAAGGAATTCGTAGCCTAGCTAACTCTTGAGAACCGCTTGCTCAAAAAAAGCATGATCGGGGGCTTTATCACGTTAACTGGATTGGTCGGTATTTTCACCCTATGGTTTTCTCAATTGCATACGGGTGCTGCCACTGAGTTCCACTCGGCTTGAGCTTTTCGTCTGAATTTTCTAAATGTGTTTCTTGAGATTAGATGGCGTCGGTGATTGAAAAGATTGTAAATATGAACGTTGGCAGAGAGCAACTTTTGAGCGTTTTCTACCGACCTAAACCTTTGCGACTTTCGTTCCCTGCGGCGAATTGGAACGTGTGATCATTCGGCGCGGTTATTCTTTCTGCCTCCAACATCTTGAAGGTGTGTCAATCTTAAAAGCTTGAGAGCTGATCCGAGGATCTAAGTCTATCCGTGACGATACGAGTGGGTCTAATACCTTGGTTTCTAAGCAGTTTACGCAGCAACCGCGTGGCGGCGTTTGTGTTTCATCTTCTTTGAACGACAACATCAAGAACGGTTCCTTCGTCATCACGGGCTCTCCAAAGATAAACCAACTTGCCGTTTATTTTTGTGTAGATTTCGTCCAAAGTGCAAGACAGGCCAAGGTGACTCAGAGCGGGACTTTACGCGTTTAGCATACGTGGCCCCGAACTTATCAAACCAACTTCAGACTGTCTCAAAAGAAATATCAATGCCTCGTTCGGCCTTCAGCTCTTCAACATCGCGAAAGCTAAGATTGAACTTGAAATACATCCAGATGGCGCGACGGATAATGTCTGGAAGGAAACGGTGGCGGGTATAGATTGAAGTTTTCATGGCGAAAGTTTAGCTGATTGTCTGAAAATTGGCATTAACGTGAAAAAGCCCGCGTTGATAACTACGGCACCAATCTGTCCCTAGAGTTCATAACACGGGAAAACTTGTTCGACACCGTTAACGTGACTGAGCCAGTTTAGACGCATCAAACGCGCGGTAAAAACCGCACGTTTGATTAGGCACAATTTATCGAATAAGCCGCGTGCTGCTTGATTGTTCTGTTGCGCCCTTAAAGGCCTTCTGGAGCGCTTGTGCATTTCTGGCCTCATAAAAGAGGCTTGCAGAGGACGCACATCTTCGAAGTATCGCCATATTACCGCCTCCGTTTGACCCGTTTGAGTACGAAACGGTCGCAATTTGAATGTCTGACGCCTTTATCTCTTCGCACAATTCAGCGCTGAGCGCATTTGCATCGGCAATATCTGTACCTGTGTGCAGCGCGCCATCTTGAGATCGTGTGTTCTCTCCGTCGGTCATTAAAATTAACAATTTTTGCCGGGGACCTTTTGAATTTGAGTTTGAGTTTAAGTTTGATTTAAACGGACCTGTCGGATCTAGAGCGCGCCACCCCCACTGTAATCCTGCCGGAATATATGTACTTCCGCTAGCTGTGAGTCTATCGATGCTCATACGGGCTTTTACCAAATCATCCGTCAGCTGGACAAGAGGCTCGCCGCAAGTCCGATTATACATGAGCGGGAATTTCTCTCCGCCTGCACCTACAACTTTATTGAAAGGAGCAGCACGTGACCCAACGCATCCAAACCAATTTTCATCCACACTGCTCGGTGTACATTCCTCAACCTGCGAACCGGAGTTTTCCTGTGGGTCAGAACTTATCGTACAGAATGCACCAGTAGAACTACTTGAAACATCGTACCATGTGAGTGTTGAGTCACTAAATCCGGAATATGCTGAATAGCCCGAATATGAATAACCAGAGTATCCCTGGTATCCTGCACCGTATATTCCCCATGGATCAGGCGTCGTACTCGTCGTAGGAGATGAGGTCGTAGGACATGTATTCGTCGCTGTGGTTTCCATCGTGCAAACAACGTCAGAGCCTGCTAGCGCCGAGCCCGGAATGTCCAGTAAAGATGAGCTCAACCCATTAACGCCAATATTTACATAGTCAGAAAATGGAACGACCGCGATTCGGACGTCTCTGCCGCTAGCTGTCATCTCATTAATAAACCCTCGCGATGCATTAATAAGCCCTTTAATATTTGGCCCGGCCATTGAACCTGTCCGATCCAGAACTAACGCAATATCCAACGGCGTCTTGCTCATTAAAAAAGTGGTCGCCTCCACCTCTGCATCAATCACGTCTATCCCGGCTATGCCCATAAGGATCGTTGGTTTTTCAATCCTGGTGGTCAAATTTAGTTCGTTTTCATCTGATAAACTCAGTTTAAAATCTTTTACAGACTCGCTCTTTTTTAAAGTGAAGTTTTCTTTAAAAATTGTCTTTGCGACGACTTCAAGATCCTTGAGATTTGTTTCACCGGACACCGCAGCGGCAAGAACGGCTGCATCTGTCGCACTTTGCAACGTGAGTTTTCGGCTGTTCAGGTCTGTTAAATCAAGAGCGGCACCCGTACATAAAAGTAAAGACGTGAGCGTCACAGCAAACATAATTGCGACGTTGCCGGATTCGTCCTGGAAGTAATTCTTGCTTTTTAGTTTACTTAACATGATGGCCGCCTGGATGGTAGGTACCTGAGCATACGCTTAGGCTAAAAAAGTTAAAGGTTGTACAAGTGTTATGATTAAGATGACTTAAAATTAGGGAGGCTTGTTTAACCTTAAACAAGCTCAGGCGCGCAGACCGGGCCATCTGTCCTGCGCGCTATCTATTAATCTCGTTTTTACAAGATTATTTATCCGAACGCGAAGATATGCTGACTAAAGCATATATTACATAAAACAGTTTTGTCACGTTAATACCTGCTTTAACCAATGTGCTAAACCATTGAGATTAAATCCTCAATTTACACCCGCCATCGTTTCCATCCGGACTTTATTTGTCGTTGAGTTTTGATGTTATTTTCGTTTCAATTTGAGTTTCGCGGACATCGAAGACCTGATGTCAGAAGCGGTTTTGATGTGTCGTACGAAACGATCAGAAGATGATTTGAGAAATTCGGAACGACATACGTGAAACGGACAAAGTCTCGATCCAAATGCCCTTCCCATGTTTGGCATCTGGATGAAGTCTATATCAAGATAGGCGGCAAGATGACTTATCTATGGCGCGCCGTCGATAACGAAGAAACGGTCCTCGATGTCATTGTTCAAACACGGAGAAAAAAAAGCCGCGCTGCGCATACTGAGGAAACTGTTGAAAAACCAAGGTGTCAAAACAAAACGGATTGTGACTGATGAACTTGGCTCTTATGGAGCAGCCCTCAAACTCTTAGGCTTGAAAGACCTGCAAGACGCTGGAGATCGAAAAAACAATCGTGCCAAATGCCACACGTTCCAATACGAAAGCGAGAACGAAAATCTCAGAAATTCTGAACTGTGCAAGCTGCTCAAAAACTACGCTCAGCCTACAGTCAAATCTACAACCTCTTCAATCATCGACGCCATTTCATCTCTAGATCAACACTCAGAAAATTCAGAACCGACGCTCAAATCGAATAGAATTTGGCAACGGCATCAATCTCCGCCGAAAGTGCAGAATGCGGGAAAACTCGTTCGTCACCGCTAATGCGAGAAAGCCAATCAGTGCAATGTAAGAGCCGTCCATAGCGGAGGCCGCCCTAGGGGGTGAAGGCGATCGCTCACTTAAAATATTTTATTTAACAGAATCCAAGAAACTAGAAGTTTCCTGTGCAAACAGCCCCCGGGTTTGCCGGAGACTATTCAGTTTGAGTTACGCGGCCACGGGACTGTAAAACCAGTCTATTCAGTCCTATTTCTGAGACGCTAGTAATCAATACTAAGTTGATCTTTCACTTTCGTGACACCCGGCGCAGCCCAGGCGGCGTTTTCAGCAATTTCACGATCATGCCAAGAATCGACCTTTCCGGTAAGTGTCACAGTATTATTACTCACCGCGACTTTAATGTTTTTAGAATCGGTTTCTGCATTGCGGACTAAAGCGCTTTCAATTCTTTCTTTTACATTAGACACGGATACTGCTGGTTTGATAGCGATGGTGTTATTCACACCTGTTACGCCACTAAGGCCGACAACAGATCTGTGCGCCTGATCTTGCTGGTATCGCCAATCCACATTGCCAGAGAGAGTCACATGCCCATTTTGTACTGTAGCTTGAATGCTGCCGGAGGGCACATTGACGTCCCAGTCCAAGATACTCAAGACGCGCTGCGCTATTTGATCATCTGTATTTTTAGATGAGGACGGGTATCGCACCTCTATTTCCTGGGCAATCGCGCGAACACCTTTGAGACGCTTTACAACACTCTCAGCTTTCGCTTTTTCCGCGTAGGCATTTACATGTCCCATTAGCGTAACCACGCCGTTTTCAACACCAACGCCGATATCAGAGCCATCAATACTCGGCTCCCAATCCAACTCGTCTTCAATATTCTGTTTTAACATCATGTCATTCATAGCAGTCTCCATTCAGATTTAGGAAAACTCGCCCCAGCCCGGCTGGCGAGACTGCTACGGAGTCCAACTCACAATCGGAAGGGAAGCCGAATAATGAACTCCGCAACAGCATAGAAGATATCATACATCAATCGATAATATTTTTGACTAGAGTCAAAAAAGTTATTAATCGAAATTTCTTATTCGTGCGCATGCTCTGGAAGCTTACATATTGAATTTAGGCAAAACTGCGTGACTTCTATTGATATTTGCGCGTTTTCCATCGCTCAAAGGAGCAGACTTTCAAACCGTAAAACTTATGCGGATTGGATTTAGATCAAGGCCCTGGAGGTTTGCACTTCACTCTCAGAGAAAACAGATTTTGTTATTCTGGCGTATCTTGGATCGACCATAAATAGGCCAAAAGCCCTTCAGTTTCTTTGACTGTGAAATCGTAATCAGGCATGTCCGGATGGCCCACATGTATATGCTCCCGAAAATCATCGGCAAGCGCATTCGCGTTATAATTTTCGAGAACGGACCTGAGCGGCGGTGCATCAGCGCGCGGGCTACCCCCTGTAGCGTTTGCAGTATGGCAAGCCGCGCAATGCGTCTCAACAATCTGCTTTCCCAATTCTAGAAAGGATGGATCAAATTCGCTCTCGGGCGCTTGACTAGGCTGACAACCAGAAACATTAAATACCAATACCAAGAGGAGAATCTTATTGGCAATTTTCATAATCTCTCAATCCGTCTAAAAACTCTGTTGGAGCGGTAAAAACATAGAGCCAGCTGACATCGCTAAAATCAAGACAATACTGCGCTACGGTCTCAGCAAGGCTCAAATCGAGAGGCAAAGCCAAGCCTATGATTTCGATTTTAAAATGCCATAAATCTGATCTTTCAATGTCATTCGCCGCTTGCGCATATTTACGAGGCGCTCATCACTGGTTGGCTCGACATTAGTTTCAGCGCGGTGGACGGCTCTGTTAACATCATGATATCGCTCCGTTAATTTTGCAAAATGGGCATCACTTAGCTTTAATGAATGTAATTGATCCAGATATTCCGGAAAGTCAGCGGCAAGTTCGTGTGGTGTATGACCCATTATGAGGCTCCAATAATGTCAATTTGAAATAGGTTAAGATTTACTCTGAGACTCGACAGCCTCCAAGTCACCCATTGCCAGAACGTTTCTCAACATCGCCGCTTCAGCTGTTTCAATCGCGTTGAGCGCAATATCAAAGGCGGCTTCAGAGTGCCGCTCTGCACGTGCAGCGCGTTTTCGAAGTTTGTCAATTTCACGATTGGATTTCCACTCATGAACCGTTTCTTTGCGTTCATCAGCCCAATCTTCGATATCGTCCCGGGCTTGTTCAATTTTGTCACGTCCCTGCTCAATTTTTCTGTCCAATGTTTCCACATAATCATGCATTGTTTTTTGGACGTCTTGGGCATTGCCCTTAGCTTTGGTCTTCAGAGATCCCAAACGAGACTGTACAGCTGTCACTCGCTCATGAAGGTCAACATTAAACCGTGTAATCATATCACTCATTTCCTCACTCCATTTGTTACTTCTGTTAAAGCGTGAGCCCGCGAATCTTAAAAAGAGGCGCAATGCAGTTATCATACCCGAGGGCGGACATGACGGTTTAGTTCGCGGCGACCCGAAATCCGAGTTGTGGGGAGCCGCCGTAAGACACTATAGGAATGGATGGTGGAATTTTGACGACGGTCAAGAATACCAATTTACAATCTGACTGAAATCATTTTTGTCGGCTTCATAGCCCTCACCCGAACTTCATTTGAATTCGGGAAGACAACAAATCTATATCCTGCCCCTAACGCGGCCACCTCGATGAGAAACATGGCAGTGAGATAATTGATGGTCGTCAAAATCATTTACAATAGAGAGCCGATAGAAGAGGTCAGCTGAGGCCCCTCAGTGCGAATTACTGGAGATCACTTTGGCTTTAAAGATCAGATTCTTGGGAGCCGCAGGTACAGTTACAGGGTCGAAATTTCTTATTGAAACAGATGACGCGAAAATTCTAATCGATTGCGGGCTTTTTCAAGGGCTCAAACAATTGCGGCTTCGCAACTGGGCGGAAGTCCCTATTGATCCAAAAGCTTTAAATGCAGTTATTTTGACCCACGCCCACATTGATCATTCAGGATACGTACCTGCGTTGATAAAGGCAGGATATGAAGGACCTATTCATTGCACCACCGGCACAACGAGCTTATGCGAGATTCTCCTGCCTGATAGTGGGTATTTACAAGAGAAGCATGCAGAGCATGCAAACCGCTATGAACACACGCGGCACCATCCCGCCAAACCTCTTTATAGTTTGAAAGAAGCACAAGATAGCCTTTCTCAATTTCGGTCTCACCCATTCAACAAACGCATTCACCTTTTAAGCAACATCTATGTGACCTTTCATATTGCGGGCCATATCTTGGGAGCAGCGATTGTCGAGCTAACGATCAATGGCAAATCTATCGTATTCACAGGCGACCTTGGCCGGCCCAATGATCCGCTAATGAAACCGCCAGCGGCCATTGAGAAAGCCGATCATATCGTTGTTGAATCCACTTATGGAGATCGGCAACATGAAACTTTGGACCCACAAATAGCTTTGGCCGAGGTTATCAATCGCACCGTCAAAAGGTTTGGCACAATCATAATTCCTTCATTCGCAGTGGGACGAACACAATCTCTTCTTTATCACCTCGCGCAACTGCAAGCTTCCGAAAAAATATTTGACGTCCCCATCTATTTGGATAGTCCAATGGCGGTTAATACAACACAAATATTCTGCCGACATAGCGCGGATCATAAACTCTCCTCAAATGTCTGCCGCGACATATTTGGTATAGCTAAATATGTTAATAGTGTTGAACAATCCAAGGCTCTTACATCTGATAGAACGCCAAAGGTAATTATCTCAGCGAGTGGAATGGCAACGGGCGGACGCGTCATCCACCACCTTAAAAAATATATAATAGACGAAAATAATTCAGTCGTCTTCGTCGGGTTTCAGGCGAGCGGAACGCGAGGTGCAAAATTAGTCGACGGAGCACATGAGATAAAAATTCATGGGCATTATTACTCTGTCCGCGCTGAAATCGTTCAATTTGATATGATGTCCGCCCATGCAGATGCTAGAGAAATTCTTGCATGGCTTGGACACTTCACCCACTCTCCGCGACAAACCTTTATCGTCCACGGCGAGCCAAAGGCTTCAGATGCTCTACGTCTGGAAATCGAAGAAACATATGGCTGGTCGTGCCTTGTGCCAGAACACAATTCTATTCACGTGCTGAAATAATATCGGAATTTGCAGACCCAGCGTTTTTTGATGGCGGTCAAAACTATTCTTCACGCCTGACGCAAAGTCATCGTTGAGCATGGACCTAAAGACGAAGGGATTTCGTCTCGCACCATAAGTCAGGACATAGGATGGCAGGCTATATTACCAATGAAGAAATTGCTGACATATTTTTCAACGTCGCTGAACTTTTAGAAATTGATGACGCCAACCGCTATCGCATCAACGCATATACCAATGCCGCGATAACAATTCTAAATGCCAGCGAGCCACTAGCCCGCAAAGTCGACCGCGGAGAAGATTTGGCGGAGCTACCAACGATTGGACGAGACATCGCGCTCAAAATCGAAGAGATAGTCAAAACTGGAGAACTTTCTATGCTGGAAGAGTTGGAACAAACCCTCCCGCCTCAAACTGTCGAACTCTCTCACGTTCCAGGCATTGGCGCTAAGCGAGTCAAGATCATCGAAAACCAATACGGACCAGCTTCAAATAGAGACCTGCGGCGGGCTGCAAGGCACGGTGAACTTGCTCGCCTACCCGGTATTGGTCCGAAGATACAGAATGCAATCAGAAGGCATTTTTCAGCGTCTAAATAGGGCGTGAAACAGATGGCTAAAGAATTCAATCATCAAATCAAAACGCCGACCGATAAGCCTCCATCTCTGAGCCGGCGGCTCACTCTAACACATCTCGTTTTATATGGTTTAGGCGTTACCGTTGGAGCTGGCATTTATGTTCTTGTTGGGCTGACTGTTGCGGAAGCAGGCTTATTCGCGCCGATATCTTTTTTATGCGCTGCAATCGTCGTGGCTTTCACGGGTTTTACTTACTCAGAATTGACATCACGTTTTCCTGTGAGCGCGGGTGAAGCAGTATATGTTCGGGAAGGTTTGAAGTCTCGACACATCGCTCTGGGTGTCGGGCTATTAGTGGCCGCCAGCGGGATTGTTTCAGCGTCGACAGTCTCCATAGGTGCTGCGGCTTATATGGCTCATCTTTTGCCTGTCTCGTCAATATTATTGACCATTGCTATCATTATCCTACTTGGATTAGCGGCGTCTTGGGGCATTTTGGAGTCTGTTACCTTTGCAGCCGTCCTTACTATCATTGAGGTCGGAGGTTTAGCTTTGGTTGTCGGGTACGCAATAATCCTAAAGCCTGATATGTTAAGCACTGTTGGGTCTCTATTCCCACCCTTCGAGTTAGAGGCATGGTCCGGAATTTCATCCGCTGGCTTGTTAGCCTTTTTTGCGTTTATTGGTTTTGAGGATCTGGCTAATGTGGCTGAAGAAGCAAAATCACCTCAAAAAAATATGCCGCGCGCAATAATTTTTACACTGCTCAGCGCAACCGCAATCTACTTTATTGTGGTTTCAGCCGTCGTGTTAAGTGTTCCACTGGAAGACCTACGCGGTTCGGCTTCACCGCTTATGCTAGTCTTTTCAAATTCCGGGGATACTGCAAAAATAACGTTCAATCTTATCGCAGCTTTTGCGACCATTAATGGCGTTCTGATACAAATCATCATGGCGTCGCGCATACTTTATGGCTTGGCTGATCAAGACCACTTACCTAAACCTTTAGCCTATATTCACCCGGTGACGCGAACGCCGCTCATCGCGACTGCAATTGTTGTTTCGCTCATTTTAGCATTCGCAATATTTCTTCCAATTGGTCAATTGGCCGAAACCACTTCCCTAATTGCTTTGACGGTTTTTGCGTTTGTGAACTTAGCCCTTATCAAAATTAAGATCGCGGAGAAAACTCCTAAAAGGAATCATTTCAACGTACCGATTTGGGTTCCTGCTCTTGGGCTTTTCAGTTGTTTACTTCTGCTTGGATCCGCCCTGCTTTGAAGGGTTTTGAATCACTGCAAAAAGGTCCGTTTAACAGTTTAATTTTTGACACGGGTCAAGTCGGGGCCGCTGGTGTGTCTAACGTCACTTCACAAATTTGTTAAAAGGTGCCCTGTTGTGAAAGATTATAAATCCCTTGCCCATGATGTTGTAAAAGGCGTTGGAGCTCTCAGTGAAAGCGAACCCGATGTTATGAAGGCCTTTGGCTCCCTTGCCAATGAAGCCACAAAATCAAAGGCTTTAGATATTAAAACAAAAGAGCTTATGGCGTTGGCAATCGGCATTACATCCCATTGTGATGGCTGCGTCGCTTATCACACCAAGAAAGCTGAACAGCACGGCGCAACCCGCGACGAGGTTGCTGAAACCATCGCATTAGCCATTTACATGGGCGGCGGCCCGGCAGCTGTCTATGGTGCGCAAGCGCTGACAGCCTATGATCAGTTCGCCAACTGAGACCGCTCAGCTTTCAGAGTCATGTCGTCAATATGCCAGTCATTCACCAAGCCTCTCGCCATTTGTGTCAGGTATCAAGTCAACTGTTGATTTCAGTTCCGAAAAGAAACGTTAATTGCAACTGATATTTGGAATTGAATCGCCAAACACGCCTCAAGATTAACAGAATTTTTTAATTTTGAAGATCCAGGCATCCTAGTCGCCCCATATTAAAACGGAAATTTACAGGCGGATGATGGAGGATTTTTATCACCCGCCTTTTCATCCTTTATACTATTTGTCAAAATATCGCCCAATAATGCCTAACGCGCCAATAGTATGACGAAAATAGACCTAATTATCAGAAGGCAAAAAGATCTGTTGGCTTAAATAGAGAACACAATTGAAGACACTCATGACCTTGAGAAGCAACACGGCCTACATGAGTTAAAAAAGATAATTTCTTTCGTCTGGCCAAGATATCTTTAAAACCCTTTTTAACTTGAGCCCGAAAGTTTGACTTATTCTGACCTGAGACGGTTTAGCTCCGCGTCTTCAAGACCAAACGCAGCAATGAGTTCCAGTTTTTCAGAAGATGGCAGAAGCCGAATAAAGCTTTTTTTTGGATTTTCGCCTGAATCTAACTCCGGCACCCCCATGTTCAACAGGGTCTCTTCAAGATTATGACCGCCTTCAGACTTTCGTAGATTTTGCATCACTAAGACCGAGACCGGCGCGCCATTAGGCATAATTTTATTTCCAATCGTCATGGGAATAGACACGCCTCCCCATCTGGCATTGGCTTCAATCCAATGGACTTTCATTTTCCCGTTGGGCAGTCCCAACAGAACTGTATCTAAACTCAGTCGTCCAAAATACCCCAAATTTTGTAGGACCAAGGCGATACGCATGGCGTCATACGTTATAAGGGTTTGCAGGCCCAGCTCTAATACCGAACGGGTAGCTCCTACAAAGGCTCCAGTTGGTCCTTTAACCAGCTGTTCGTAAACGCCTTCTATGATCGGCATGCCGTGCTTCGCATCCGGAACCCAAATCTGAACGGAAGGGCTACCTATGACATGATCATCCCACACGCCGACGAGTAATGGCTTGCCCGTCGTCCAGCCCTTTACAGACAATTTTTCAGACAAGAATTCTCGCAAGGCTTCTGTGTTATGACCGCGAAGCTCTTTAGACATGAGAACCATATTCCCTAATCCTCCGGCACTCGTCGGAATCTTTATAACAAGTCTTCTGTGCTTTTTCGCAAGTCGGTTTATTGTGACGGCTGTGGAGGCCAGGCAATATTTAGTATAAGAGATGGGAACTGCGTCCGATCCAAGCAGCATTTCTGCAAGATCATTAAACCAAGTTTTGTCATTTGCTTTTTCTGACAAAAATGGATTTGGACCTGTAACACGGATTGGGCACTTAGAAATTTTAGCAATTTTATGGGCCAGAGCCCAGACATCTTTTGTCACTTGATAGGGCGCAATATTTAAGCTGCCCGCCGAGATCGTAGATCTAATTATATGATCAAGAGCGCGACTTGACCTTAAACACGCCGCAGACAGGCTGGCGTTGCCTATCATCTCACTCTTCTCAATTTTTATAATTTTCACCGGCCCTGAGTTGAGTGAAGCACGGATGTAATTTTCAAACGTTTCATCGGACGGTCTGGAAATAAGATAAGCGTCACCATCCCCGGCTAATCCAAGCATACGGTATTCGAACAGTTTGGCGCTTGCCTCGGAAACGAGGTCGACCCCTCTATGATCTTCAAGATATAGCGTTGGCCCCCCTTCCCACCCCGTCGATACAGCCTCCACATTTAAAGATGCGGCGAGGTCGCCATTTTCAGATCTAATGTGGTTTGCAACCTCTATCGCTTGACGAGAGTGGAGAGCCGATAAAGCAACGTCATGAGATTTGACGATTGGCCAAGGCGTTGAGATCTCGAATTTGCCTGCAGTTAAACTACGCACCGCCTATTGACTCTTCCATTATAGATAGGCCTGAAACCTCTAACCAAGAAGGTGAAATCTCTCGCCAGTAGGCCAGTCGTTCCATCAAATGGATGTAGTCGGTTTCTGTCAATCCGCCCATAGCGCCGAACAAATTCCCACAATCCGCGACATGATGATCTAGCACATCAAGGCTTGTAAAAATATGTTTCATAAAGTCATCGGAAGACAATTGATTGTCTTCCACGCAAGATAATTGCTGTAGAAGCTGAAGACCCTCAGCATGCTCGAGATACATATTCACAACTTCTGACTCTGATAAATGCGAACGCAGCGCTGGATAAAACTCGAATTCTTCAAAGGCTATATGCGCGCCCGAAATCTCAATGATTTCATTTGCTAGAACACGGATTGAGGTCGCGTCCCCTTTCTGTATCAGAATACGTAAATTATGCAGACTACGTCCGAGAACGGCATGATCTTCTTGAAAAGCGGCAAATAGTCTTTTTTTGACCTGTAGCATATTTGTAGACATGACCGCACCCTATCCAGTACCCAAACTGCTAAATGACACAGGTCAAATATGTGCCGACTTTATGGATTTTGCGCGACAGAACCCACCAAAGTGGAATGCACTTTGGTGCATGCCCAAAACGCGCTTCTATCTCAAAGTGAGAGTGATAAATCTGGGAAATCGCATTCCGAGGGATGGGGAATCGCGACTTTTTCCGATGGGAAGCCAAAACTTGAACGTCAAGCCTGGGCCGCCTATCACGGGGAACATTTCCAGCGTGCAGCATCTAATTTATATGCGAAAATTGTTGTAGCTCATATCCGGCGCGCCACGGTGGGGACCCCCTCGATATTAAATACGCACCCCTTTATGGTCGGACATTGGGTATTCGCCCATAATGGCACAATTCCATTTTTTGATGATATACAGCTTAAGCTCCTGGAATTGACGTCTCCAGAACATAAGAAAGAGATCAAAGGGGAAACGGACAGTGAGCATGTTTTTGCTTATATTCGAACCTTACTCGATGAGCCGGATATAAACTCAGTTTCTGAAACACTTCGCCAAGCTTCAAAGAATATCGAAAATTTAGTCTTAAACCAGGATTCGAAAGCAAAACCTGGGCTCAATTTTCTTTTGACAAACGGGCAAAAAATGTGGGGAACACGATTTGGACGTTCCCTATATTATGTCGAAAGGCCAGGGATATATGATTGCCAGATCTGCGGTTTTCCGCACGTCCACCATTCACCTGAACAGATATATTGGGCTGCTGTCGTCGCATCCGAACCCATTACCTCTGAGGCTTGGCAAGAACTTCCCGATCGGTCTGTTTGGTCGATAGACTCGAGGTTGAAAGCTCTTGCGATCACGCCAATTTAACAGCGATAAATTTTGACATAAGGGGTCCATATAACAACTCAAGACCCGTAAACCTTACGCACATTTTAAAGTCGTCAATTTTGGACGAGCAATCCGTATTTTTTGAAAAAGATATATGGAAACCCGTATACTCGACATACAGTTCATGGGGTTTCTCATCAAATCTTAAGAGAAGCCCTGTTCGAAAAGCGAGCGTCCGCAGTGTGCGTCCAGAGGCGACACATTTCGCCGCTGAACGTTCAATTGATTGTTCGGTCGATCCTAATAATTTTCATAGAGCTCAGCTCCGCGCGGACCCCCGTTTTCGGAGAGTTAAACTCTGTAGGATGCGGCCACGCCGCAAACTTCACACCTACCCTGCGTAACTAATTTCCATGCCATAAATCTATACCAACCTATTTTTCAACAGGACCAAACTTGGCAAAATTAAAAAGGAGCCTTTAACGGCCAGGAAAATACTGGATAAAATAAACGAGTCTGAGACCTGCTGCTAATGGGAAGACGGAATCAATCCCAAGAACAACACGTCTCAAACCCGCCGACTTCAAGTTATCGTAATTTGAAAGCTATCCTGATAATCATGCAAACCACAGTTATTCAGTCTAGATTTTTTAAACGCCCCTTGAAGTGACGGTTATGTTTACCTTCAGCGTTCATACCTAAATTTGACCAGGGTCAAATTCGCTTTAAATCAGGTCAATTCTAATCAATTTCAACTTTTGCGACAGCGACCATATAGTTTTCTCCATAGGTTTTTGCGCATTTTGGACATGTTGGGAAGAAAAAATAAACTTCGTCAACGTCGAAACCGCTCTCCTCTAAGTCTTCTTCAAACTGACGCCCCTTTTTGTGAGAAGCCTTATTATCTTTTTCAAAAACCTTGGTGCGATAATCACCGGTCAGAAAAACCATTCGTTCTCCTGGCACAGGTTTCGTGACGGCAAAGAGGTGTTCCGTCGACCATGCTGATAAATCCCGAGACAATATCAAATTTTGCTCGACATCTAGCACGCCTTCGATTTCGAGTGCTTTAAGGGTTTCAGAGAACACGTTTTCTATATTTACGGGGACATGCATGACGCTCTTCGTCTTAACTTTGACAAAGGGTTTTTCCACAAAATGGAGAGACTTATTATCCCAATCGGTATAGTTGAATTTTGGGCAACACCCTGTCGGGCTACCGAGACTATTATAAGGTGGTGTTTGATTGGTATTCATATGACCCTCCAACTGGAAACCAGTGAATTATGCGTCGGCGATAGGCATCAAATTTGACACCGGTCAAGAATGTGTTCTCTCCTTCCGAGCTTATGGTGGCTCTCATGAAGGAGAGCCTCTATGACGGAACGCATAGCAATCATCCAAGGACACCCAGACGGAAAAAACCGACATCTCGGCCATGCCCTTTCTGAAGCATATTCTAAGTCCGCGATTGAGGCTGGTAAAGAGGTCCGTATTATTGAAGTTGGAAAACTTGATTTCCCTCTTATTCATACCAAGTCGGAATGGGAGAATGCATCCCTGCCACCGGAACTGATATCAGCACAAAATGACTTGCTATGGGCAGAGCACTGGGTTCTGTTTTACCCGCTTTGGCTGGGTGCAATGCCAGCAGTTCTTAAAGGTTTTCTTGAACAAGTTTTACGTCCGAACTTAACTTTTGTAAATTCAGAACCGGGACAGCCATGGGACCAGCTCCTTATCGGAAGGTCAGCCCGAATTGTTGTCACAATGGCCTCCAACACTTTTGTCTACAAACACTTTTACGGTGCACACACGGTCAAAAGCCTAGACCGCAATATTTTGAAATTTTGCGGCATTCATCCCGTCATGACAACTCTTATTGGCGAAGTCTATGTGAAGAGCTCAAAACAGATAGAACGCGCGATCAAACAAATTTCAGGATACGGTTCCAAAGGGATTTAAACAGAACGAAAGACTGCAACATGAATGAATTGACCCCGTATTTATCAGCCTTACTTGGCGGCATCTATATCGGCCTAGCAGTTGTTTGGCTTATGTGGGCAAATGGCCGCATCGCGGGCATTAGCGGTATATTGGGCGGACTTTTACGCCTTGATAAGGAGGAGCTCGCATGGCGAGCAGCATTTGTGTTAGGCCTGCTCGGTTCGCCTTGGATGTACAGCCTAGTTACTGGAGAGAAAATATTTATCCACGACGGTACGTCGGTTGAAACAGCCATCATAGCAGGTCTTCTTGTTGGCGTCGGCACACAAATTGGGAGTGGGTGCACGAGCGGACACGGCGTGTGCGGCACATCGCGTCTATCTGCCCGCTCTATCACGGCAACGCTGACTTTTACGGTAGCCGGCGCCGTCACCGTCTATCTGGCCCGTCATATATTTGGAGCAACCGCATGAGGACCTCGTATCCACTCCAGGTGATAAGCGCTGCTGGAGCAGGCCTTCTATTCGGGCAAGGCTTAATCATTTCACGCATGATCGATCCGATCAAGGTGATGGATTTCCTGGATTTTTCTGGCGATTGGGATCCGAGCCTTGCTTTCGTAATGCTGGGAGCAATCCTCGTGACATCAATTGGATATAAAATTTTATTTAATACAGAACGCCCCCTATTTGCAGATCTATTTAGGCTTCCAAAAGCGAAAAATATCGATCTTCGCTTATTAAGCGGGGCTGTTTTATTCGGTATTGGTTGGGGACTCGCAGGGCTATGCCCGGGTCCCGCTCTGGTAGATTCCGGCTTAGGATTGCCATCGGTTCTTTCATTCGTGATTTCCATGATCATAGGGATAAATGGATATCGGCTTTTTCGCGCATTAAGCGCTAAGACCAAACCACAAAGCAATTCCGAATAGCATCAAGGCAAGCACGCGTCTGACAAATCGCTTACGACTTGGCCTATCGATCAACATAGGTTTCAACAAACTTGCTAAGCTCACAATTACTATATGTATAAGTGTTGCAATGGCGACTGATACCAACGTTAGAAACGAAGCCTGAGGAAAGATCGCCCGTCCTGACTCTATAAATGTGGGCAGTATTGTTATATAAAAAACACCAGCTTTTGGATTCAGGATATTTACAAATAATCCATGCCGAAGATAAGATAGCACGCCTGCCTCTTGACCTTTTTCAGAGCTCAATGCCTGATCTGAATCTTGCCATTCTTCGTAGGCTAACCACCCGAGATAAATTACGCCCGAAACCCTTAAACCTTGATAGAGGATAGGGTATTTAGAAATTGCAGTTGCCAAACCTGCAGCGGCGGCAAACCCTATTGTGAGGAGGCCTAGGGTTACCCCAATAACTGTAGCAAATCCAAACTTTCGCCCTTTCGTCGCACTTACGAATGTGAGGTAGGCCATGTTCGGACCAGGTGTAACTTCAATGACCAAACACGTAATAATAAAAGGCAGTAGGTGTTCTAAAGTGGTGTTTGAAAAAATGGCCAACTAAAATTTTTCGCTTTGCTTTATTTTGCGTCAGTCTGATCGGGAACATCTTGAACTAAGACAACCCGGTAAATCATCTCTCCTCCCGCCGCTTCTAAAATCGACACGTATTCGCCGGGGATGAAAGGCTCCGTATGAAACTTATAGCCGCGTTCATCGGGCATATCTGTGCCTTTGACATCGTAATGAAATTCCCATGTGCCGCCTTGATCATGAACGATATGACCAACCTGATATTCCTGAGTACCCCAAAATCGGACGACCCGGCATTTGTCCTGCAAGCGCCCCCATGCCACCGGATCTAAGTGGTTACGTTCATCCAATGGCGCGATCAGTTCATACCCATGACTCGAACTTCCATTCGGGAATCCGTTATTTCGAGCGAGTTCTAATCTAATTCTTTTCATTCCGGACGTCCTAGTTTGACATCAGAACGGGACACGGCATTTGTTTGAGGGTTTTCCGTGTAACGCCTCCAAGTACGGTCTCGGTCAAGCGAGAATGTCCAAATGCGCCGATCACCAGCAGATCACCCGTTTCAGCTCGATCAATTAGCGCTTGAGAAACTGACTTTTTAGTCTTTTCTGCGACAACTTCTGCGTTAACACCATGTCGGGAAAGAACGTTTATTAATTCGGAACCGGGGCTTGTTCCCGTTAATTCCCGTTCCTTATGCGCGTTGAAACTAGTAACTTCAGTTACTTTGCTCATGCGCAGGAGAGGAATAGCGTCGAAAGCCGCACGAGCTGCCTCGCGAGATCCATCCCAACCGATGACTGACCTCTTGAAACGAAAGTCATTGCGCGTCGTGTTGGGGACTATGAGTACAGGTCGGCCTGTTTCTGTAACAATTCGGCCTTCAAATTCCACGCTATCCTGAATTGAGTTATCATTTCCTAGTATAACAAGATCAGATTCTCGCGCATGTTCGATCACAGTGTCTCCAATAAAGGTTCCAAGGGAATTCACGAGACGCCACTCCGCATTCAGTTTGTGTTTGCGAACATAGTCATTAAAATCGTCTTCGACGCCATTGGCTTTTGAGCGATAGTAGCGATTCATCTCCGTATAATTTATGGGCCCACCATATCCATAAGGCGCTGTGTAAACGATGGCTGACGGGATAACGTATAGGCCTATTATATGGCTATCATACTCTTGAGCTATCTGCGCGGCCATCGCCATGTTGCTGTCGAAAAATTGAGCTTTGTTTAAAGATACAAGAATAGTTTTGATGCGGCGTGTCATTGGAGTTTCCTACTTAATTTCCGAGAAGAACTGGGCAAGGCAAGTTTTTAAGAATATGCTCCGTTACCCCCCCAAGAATTTGCTCTCGCAATCGAGAGTGACCGTAGGCTCCTATCACAAGCAAATCGATATCGTGCTCCTCAACCATATTTATGATGGCTTTAGGGGTACGGTTTCTGTTGCTAATACCTTTTATAGTCACCGGAACATCATGGCGTGCTAAAGCTGCTGCTAACTCCGCGCCCGGTAGTTTTTCATTTTTACCGAGTTTCTTTTCTGGATTAATCCAGGCCAACATTACATCGGAAGCCTTTTCCAAAAGAGGAAGGCTATCGAAAGCGGCACGACAGGATTCGCGAGAGGCGTTCCATCCAATTGCAATTTTGTCAGCTTTGAATTCTTTTCCCGTTGCTGGTGGAACCACCAAAACCGGGCGACCCGCCCCCATTACCACATCAGCAATGAAACCAACCTCTTCCTTGGCAGTTTTGGAACCAGCTGCGTCATGCCCCAATATAATTATATCTGCTTCTCTGCCGTGCTCTAAAATCCCTTGGGTTAAGACCGGCTCAAACCGTTTATCTTCACGCCACTCAAACTCAACACCTGAACGCCGCATACGATCTTCAAATTTTGCTTTCGTTAGTGGGAGGTGCTCGTCATAAAGGCGCGTAATATGATCATCGAGAGGAAAGTCCGATCCAGGTGCAGCATAAACAATCCGGTTAGGGCCCGGTATAGGGTAATAGCCGATGACATGACCATCGTTCTTTTTTGCGATATGTATTGCCGCTTCAAGAACTTCCTCGAGTCGGCCTAAATGCCCCAACGACGCCAATATGGTTTTCATGATATTTCTCCATTTGATTTTTTAGAAACATGATGCTCGCTTCGGAGTTATTTTTGATAGCCGTCAATTAAAGAGCCTTTCGCAATCCAACCGGCTAAAAAATGCGTAAATCTAATCGGGCTGACGCTTCATCCTCAAATAGTAGTGTATGGGACAAAATCCAAAGAAGGCCGTCGCGATAAGAATTACGCCAAAGGCAAATAGCCAAGGATTGAAAGAATTCAGTATCAAGAACATTGCGATTAAAGCGATCAAACCAATTAAGGCCCGAACGAGCCTGTTAGTTGAAGAAATGTTAGACCTCATAGCGCGCTCCATTCTTATTCAACCTAATAACTTGAGTTTCTTGAGCTTATTCGCAGGAACCTGACAAAATTTGACGACTGTCAATAAAAGGTGGGCCTAAAAATTTAAACATCATGAGGAACGGAAAAGGTTTCGCATGACATTTTCAGACTTTTCATCATCAATATTCTTCTTGGAAAGTGAGGTCGACTTAGGCAGCGTCCAAGACGTGTTTCTTGAGACACATAAGGCTAAAGTAAAAGTCATCGGTCACACTGATGCGCGTGCTTTAGCCACATTCAACAGGCAAGATATTCTTATAATGGATATAGAGAGGAATACGCTAAAAACGCTACATATTTTAAGCGGTTTGCTAAAGCGCCCACAGAGGCCAAGACTGCTAATAACAACCTGCGAAGGCCAAGTGTTTCAGCGCTATGACACTTTTGAAGGCTCATTTGATCATATACTGTTTAAGCCCTTCACCCTAACTGACCTGACCTCATCTTTGAGAGCATTGACAGCAATGAGCGACGCCAATTCCATTGACGTGTCGCCGGAACATACACATTAACCTGACTGGCTCTCAGCTTATTTTGGAAATGAAATTTGAGGCTCGATTACGCTACAGAGTGTATTCCAGTTCCAAACCGAATGCGTTCCCACAAAGGTCCTGTATGGCCGCATGCTGACTAAGAAATACTTGACCTGTCATTTCATTTAAAAAAGTGGACTTTGCCAGCCTGTCCATGACTGGACCCTTCACCTCAGATAAATGCAATTTCAAACCTGCGTCCTTAAGCCGTTCATTTATGGCCAACAGACTCTCAAGGGCGCTAAAATCAATATGATTGACGGCTGAGAACATAAGAATCACGTGTTGCAGTTCTTTACAATCAAGCACGCGCATGTAGATTTCGTTTTCCATACGATGGGCGTTCGCAAAATAGAGAGACTCATCGATACGAAGAGTTAGCACTCTCGGGTTTGTTATAACGTCATGGCGTTCTATGTTTCTAAAATGTTCTGAGTCTCGCACTTGGCCAACAATCGCGTAATGAGGTCTTGATGATCTGAAGAGATGCAACAGGATAGATATTGTCACACCGGATATTACACCCGCTTCAATACCGATAAATAGAGTGCACAAGACCGTTGCCAACATCGCGACGAAGTCACTTTTTGAGTAACTCCACGCCTCCTTCATCGCTCCGAAATTAACTAAGGAGAGAACGGCTACGATTATCGTTGCGGCTAATATAGCGATAGGAAGAAAATAGAGTAGATGCGTCAAAAACAGTGCCGCAAACAATATACCGATTGCCGTGAAAGCACCCGCCGCCGGTGTCTCTGCGCCGGCATCAAAGTTAACCGCCGACCGTGCAAAACCTCCTGTCACAGGATATCCACCCGTAAAGGATGCCGCAATATTCGCCGCACCGAGACCAATAAGCTCCTGATCTGGATCGATCCTCTGTCTGCGCTTTGCAGCGAGGGTTTGTGCAACTGAAACTGATTCAACAAAGCCAATAATCGCAATTATGAGCGATGATCCTAACAAGCTCACCCATAAGTCTTTATCGAAATCGGGGAGATTGATAGGTGGCAACCCTTTTGGAATATCAGCGACGATGCTTACTCCTTTTGTTTCAAGATCAAAAAGCACAACGCACAATATAGACGAGACCACGGCCACGACCGGACCTGTTCTTGAGAAAATAGCGGCGATAGTTTTTCTAAACCCGAAGCGAACCAAAATTTTGTACAGGCCACTTCTGGTCCACAATAAAAATAAAATTCCAGCTAGACCAATGCCCAATGTGAATAGGTTTAAATCGCCCAATTCACTCCATAAAGACTTAGACATTGTGAGTAAGTTATGACCTGATGCTGATACTCCAAAAATGTGTTTGAGTTGACTAACGGCTATGAGCACGCCGGAAGCTGTAATAAACCCCGAAATAACGGGATGACTTAAAAAATCTGCTATAAAGCCGGCTTTGATAAAACCCAAAACAAGCAACATTGTGCCTGAGATGAAAGCCAGTAGTCCAGCAATAGCTATATACTCTGGACTACCTTGTTGGGATAATTTTCCCGCTGCTGCCGCCGTCATTAATGAGATCACTGCGACAGGCCCGACAGCTAATGTGCGGCTTGTTCCAAAAATTGCATAAGCCACCAAGGGCAAAATACTCGCGTAAAGCCCGACCTGGGGCGGTAGGCCTGCGAGTAATGCATACGCCAATGATTGAGGGACTAACATGACAGTCACAATTATTGCAGCTAGCCCGTCATTTAGAAACGTTGCACCGTTATATTGGCGCCCCCACTCCAAAACTGGGAAGTAATGAGAGAGATTCACTTAACGCCCCGTTGTTTTGCCTTTTATAGGTTTTGGCTTAGCGAGCCACTCACGCCCTTGAAGCATCAATCTCCAATAAACTTGAGGCATGAGTTTCACCTTTAGCCACCACGCTATTCGAGAGGGTTTCGTTCCGTCTATCAACCACGTCGGAAAGGTCGGAAGTAGTTTGCCATTATACCCAAACTCTGTCAGCGCAATCTTACCATATTCGACCGTCAGTGGGCATGAACCGTACCCGTCATACTCAGCATGTTCGTTACGTGAGTGTAAGTCTGCGATGAGGTTGAGCGCTAAGACTGGAGCCTGTTTTCTGGCAGCGGCCATGGTTTTAGCATTAGGCGTCGACGCACAATCACCAAGAGCATATATGTGCCTAAATTTCACGTGCCTAAGTGTTTTTGGATCTACGTCTACCCACCCTGTTGAATTTGCCAAAGGACTGTATTTGATGAAATCTGGTGAAGATTGCGGGGGCGTAACATGGATCATGTCAAACTTGCGGTGAATGCGATGCAAGGACCCATCGTCATTTTCCCTATTAAACCAAACGGTTTTTTTGGGCCCATCAATGGCGACAAGTGTTTCTTTAAAATTAAGGTCGATGCCATACCTTTTAATATATTTCATCAAAGTCGGGACATATTCTTTAATGCCAAAAATACCTTCACCGGCGCTGCAAAAATGAACGTTTGTCTTGTTGAGGGTTTTCGATTTTCGCCAAAAATCACAAGCTAAATACATTACTTTCTGTGGCGCACCTGCGCATTTGATTGGCATTTGCGGTTGGGTAAAAATTGCCTCACCTTCATTCATGTTCCGAATTAACTGCCATGTGTAAGGCGCTAGATGAAACTGATAGTTTGTCGTGACGCCATTCTTCCCCAACGTCTGAGCTAATCCATCTATCTTTTCTATATCTAACTGAAGGCCCGCTGCGACGACAAGTTTACTATAACCTACACTCAAACCATCATCCAGGGTAACGCTATTGTCCTCAGGGTTGAAGGTTGCGACGCGACTTTTAATCCATTTAACAGGCTTGGGCAGAAGAGTCTGAGTTTTGCGAGCTGTTTTGTCAGCGCCAAATATTCCTCCCCCCACTAGTGTCCACCCTGGCTGGTAATAGTTGACCTCTGAAGGTTCAATAATGGCGATATCTAATTTAGACTCACGCTTTATCAGGCTAGCGGCCACAGCTAGACCGGATGCTCCCCCGCCAACAATTAGAACTTGATAAGAGATATCTTGTTTGGCTGCTGATAGTGCTTTGGATCTTTGATTATCAATTCGTGGTTTCAGAGCACTTAAATCATACCCTGCATCGCTCGTTTTCTTTAGGATCGTATAAGAAGATGAACGTTTAGCTTCAACCAAAGCCCATAACATGGCACAGCGCGTGCCTGTACGGCAAAACGCCAAGATTGACCCCTTTTGACTTTCAACAATGTTATCAAAATCTTTAATCTGTTGATCGGTTATATTTCCTCCAACGACCGGCAAAGAAAAATAAGCGAGACCAAGACGCTTTGACTCCGTTTCCAGATCTTTAGATTCCGGTTGGCCTTCCTCTTCATCGTCAGGACGATTATTTATAACGGCCTCGAAACCCAGAGCCCGAATTCTTTCAAGTTCAGCCCCAGTGATTTGACTGGATACAGAAACCTGTTCGCTGAGTTTCTTCACGCTCAACATGGGCTATTCTTTACCGACAGTGTTGAGGGGAATTTTTAAATACCTAACACCATTGGCTTCAGGCGGCGGCAAAAAGCCAGCCCGCATATTCACTTGAACGCTTGGAAGAATGAGCTTCGGAAGGTCTAATGTTTTGTCCCTTGCTTCTCGCATGGCCACGAATTCATCTTCGGAGATTCCAGTATGCACGTGTATGTTTAAATTTTTTTGTTCGCCAACCGTCGTTTCCCAACAATAGTCATTCCGTCCGGGAGGTAGATAATCATGGCACAAGAAAACACGGGTAATGTCAGGTAAGGTAAAAATTTTCTGAATTGATCTGTACAGCGTTCGCGCATCTCCGCCGGGGAAGTCACATCGAGCTGTTCCATAATCCGGCATGAATAAAGTGTCGCCAACAAAAGCAGCGTCTTCGATTAAATAGGTCATACATGCCGGAGTATGACCGGGCGTATGCATGGCTTTTAAGACCATAGCGCCGATCCTTAGCTCATCCCCATCATCAATGAGATTATCAAATTGATGACCTCTTATGTCAAAGCCCTCACCGACGTTAAAAACTTCAGCAAAAATCTTCTGCACATCAGGAATGTGGGAACCGATGGCTATCTGGCCACCCAATCTCTTTTTTATATAAGGCGCGGCCGAAAGATGGTCAGCGTGCGCGTGTGTTTCCAAAATCCAACACACCTTGAGCTGACGTTCTTCAACATAATCTACAATTTCATCCGCCGAATTCGTAGAGGTCCGTCCCGCATTTGGTCGGTAATCAAGAACAGGATCGATTACAACACAGGCCCGTGAATTTGGATCAGTCACCACGTAGCTGACAGTGTTTGTTTTAGGATCAAAAAAATCTCTTATTTTGGGCTTAATCATTACACCGCCCTTCCCATTTCAATAATAGCATTGACAATAAAAAATGATCCGATCGCTAAATAAGTGACGCCCAAAACAAGAACTGTTGACGGCTTGCGAAGTGCCCCTTTCGAGAAGGCGATTAAGGGTTCAGGTAGGATAATCAGCAAAGTTCCCTTTATTACGGCAATCCAGCCGATGAGTGTTATTAGCCCTCGCCAATCCAGCGCCCAAACAGTGTGAAAGCAAACCACTGAGACGCCGCCTATCAGGACGAGGATTCCCGTAAAAAAAACAAGAGATCGACTTTCCAAAACGTCAGTCATGGTCTCGATGAACCGGCTCCTATTCCATATCATTGACGCTGAGATCACAAAAATATAGCTGCCAAACAGAAAGGCAAGATAGACAGAGCTGGACATAAGAGCCTCCGTTTCACATACCCTATCGCTAAGGAATGGACCGTATCCTAAATTGACCCTCATCAATATTTTTGTTCACGCGTTTGGAAGTTTTCACTGAATTCGGATGGAGATATCACATGAAAATAGAGCTCTTATACAATGTCTTTGCATTCATTTCCCGACTTCAAAAAAAGAGAGCGAGACCCATAAGCCAGACAACAGTTTTGAAACTCTCATGGTGGGCTTATCCAATAGTACTACAGATTTCAGATGGGGGTTTGACGGGCGCTTCCTTTCTCACCGGTAATTAAAAGAAAGCCAAACTTAAAGCCGAGATTTTTCAAACGTCAGCGCCTGTGTCTCAAATCTAGGTCTGGGCTAAGAGAGACAGAAACTTGCGGCATACATGAAACTTAGAGCACACCTTAAACAAGCCACAACACTGTCCAACCAGTCACGATCAACACAGCCAACATAAAGAAGACTTTGAACTTGTGCTCAACTTCATTTTGTTTTGACAACAATCAATTCTTACAAATGTCGTAGTGTCACGTAAATTTTATGACAAATGCTGCATTAGAAATTTCAGAGGATTATTCTTCAGAGGATTATTCTTCAGAGGATTATTCTTCAGAGGAAAACGCCCCCGACATTTGGATAGATGCCTTCCACATCATGGCGGATACCATCAGTAAATATGATCGTGGACATGTAGTTGTATTTGAGGCCGATGAATTCATCGGCGCTACCAGGCTCAGCGCTTCAGCCTGCTCAAGAATTGGCGCAGGATTAGTGACTGTATTAGCCGGACAGTCCAATCCGGCACTTCAGTTGTCCTTGCCAGCAGACATCATGGTCAAACAATCTCGTCTTGATGATTTGAGCAATGTCACAACTCTACTAGGCGGTCCGGGTGGAATTTCGAAACATCATTTGGAATTACTTTTAGATTGCAAACCGTCAATCATGCGCGTTTTAGATGCCGGAGCGCTGTCAGAAAAACTAAGACACAAAAATCTTGGCCTAAACACTGTAATCACACCGCATGATGGAGAATTTGAGTCGGTCTTTGGAAACTTGCTTGGTGACCGCGTTTCACAAACTCAAAACGCAGCAAAAAAGATAAATTGCATCATCGTTAGAAAAGGCGCTAAAACTATCATTGCTCATCCAAATGGTCGTTCCGTAATTAACGATAACCCAAATCCATTTCTAGCGAAGGCGGGTACAGGAGATGTATTAGCGGGATTTATCGCGGGGCTAATAGCACAGTCCATCCCGGTTTTTGAGGCTTGCTGCGCGGCCGTTTGGATACATAGCAATGCCGGTGATAGACTGGGTCCAGGTCTCACAGCTTGTGATCTTGAGTACACCCTTCCTGATATTTTGCGAGAAATCTATCACGATTAATGCACAGGTATGAAAGAGATTATAGTGAGTAACATTATAAGTTACAGGGACATGCGATTACATTCACGAGGCATATAATTATAGACAGGCTGCAGAAGCTCAAAGACGGAGCTTTATTCAAACGTTATTTCACTTTTGCGAAACTTATCGAATGCTTGTTTGCCAGCATTCACTGTATTCATACAGAAGCGCGCCACGCCAAATATAAAGGCATTCAGATTAAGGAAAAGGTCGATATACCCCTGGTGGATTCATAAGCGTTCTAAATCCAAAAGATGTTATTTTTATGTGACCTTACGTATTTAATAGCGTTTTGAGGGCTATAGCTATGGTCCCTGAGTATCGGGTTCACCCGTGATACCTCCTACATACCAATAAACGAGTTTGCTGGCTCTTAAACCTCCGTGGTAGCAGCGCGGCGCCGAAGTTCGTTTGGTTTGCCTATATGTGCCGTGTGCACATCGGGCATGTAGATTAAGCCATCGGTCTGTAAATCGGTTAGCCGGCGGCTTACAGTCTCTCGGGACAAACTAAGGTAATCTGCGATGTCCCAACGGGACATAGATAACGAGACTTCAAAGTCATAAGCGTCTTCAGTCTTATAGTTACGGCGCTTTGCTAACATAAGGAGAAAAGACGCGACCCGTTCTTCAGATGATTTTCGAGTGAGCGTAAGCAAAAGATTTTGTGTATTTTCTACTTTTTTGAATGCGTATTCCACTACACGCTTTCGCAATATCGGGTCATTTTCTAAATCTGAGATATGGAGACTTTGAATACCCGCGCTAGTGACTGTGATCGCCCCGTCCCTGTAATTTTCATTCGCAGAAAGGCCAAAAAATTCACCCTCTGTACAAAATCCAGTGATTTGTCTTTCGCTATCCGCCAGCACGCGGAATGTCATAACGACCCCGCTATTTACAAAATATATGCGCTCGGCTTTATCTCCTTGATGGTAAACCGGGGTCTTGTTCGGGAGGATCCGGATCGAACCTAGACCTCGCTCGTTTTGTGAGAATTTTTCCATCTCTGCCTCCAAAATGTTGAAGACCATTTGCAATGTTCGTCGACACCGAAACAGAGAGATATAATACCTACGTATTTCTACTTATCTGATAAGGGTAATCAAGGTTCAGGCGAGCGCAAGAAATCCTATGAATTAAATATCATATTTGAAGAAGGAATAAATTTCATACCCCGAACATTCGGATACAATTTCCTATACGTGATCTGTATCACATCTTTGCCGATTTGCCGCGTTAAGCTGCAAACACTGATTGTTCGCAATCCCTGAAGTGTCGGCCCGGGGCATTAGTGTCTACACACGGAAATGGAGCGATTTTGATGCCGTACAGAGTCGTTATATCGCTAGTATGCCTGTCCTTAACATGGCCACACCTTTACACTGTAGTTTTGCAAACAAAGGAGGGCCAATTTATTGAAGCGTCACTTTGTGGAAGCGGTCAAACAATTCGGATCCCACTTGGTGGTGACGAAGAAGAAGAGCAAACACAAGTGCAGGCCTGTCATGCACTGTGCTCACGGGACTCGGAAGAAGAAAGCTCCTCAAACGTTACCAAGGGATGATCTTCGCACTCCAAAATTCGATATCCATCTCCACTTGGATCGTCAAATTGCCCAGACTTTAGGGCCCAAATAAATGTAAAGAGCGCTGCTGTCCCGAGGAATAAAGCAATTGGGATGAGCCAAAGAAGCGCACTCATTTAAATGGCTCTGGATTAATACTGTTCAAACGCAGCGCATTTAAAGTTACAAGTATCGATGACAAGCTCATCGCGCCGGCGGCGACCAAAGGCGTCACCAAACCCGCGACAGCGAGCGGGACCGCAAGTAGATTATAAATCGCGGCAAACGCAAAATTCTGAAGAACAGCCGCTCGGGCGGCGCGCGCCATCTGTATGGCATAAGGTAACCCAGCCAGACTATCTCGTCGAAGTACGATGTCTGCTGTCGCACGGGATATATCCGTCGCGCTCGCGAGTGTAGCGGATGCGTGGGCGTGGGCGAGAGCAGGCGCATCATTTATACCATCCCCGACCATTAAAATTTTTTCGCCCTCATTTTGGCGCGCCTTTATAATTTCAGATTTGCCACCGGGACGAGTAAGTGCGTTTGCATTCTGAATGCCTAAATTTTGCGAAACACGTTGAACGCGCTCGATAGAGTCACCGCTCACCAAACTCAGACCTAGCCCCATATTCTCCAGCTTGTGTAAAGTCGAGAGGGCCTCTCTTCGGATAATTTCACCTGCCGTCAGCTCGATCGGTGCTTGGCCTGCTATTGAGCCCCAAAGTCCCGAGCACGCATTCGGCATCGCATCGGAGATAAACGCTTTGCGGCCCAATCTAACCTCAACACCATTAACATGTCCTGACACCCCTTCTCCGACGGATTCAATAATGTTATCGACAGAGTGCTGCCCTTTCATCTCTCTGAGATGCGCAGTTGCAGGATGATAAGATTGTTGAGCAAGGCTAGAGAACAAGGCCAGATCACCGGATGTGATGAGCGAAAATTCTCCCACTTTTGATGCCCGCGTTAACGTGCCTGTCTTGTCAAATACAACGTCAGTGATTTCAGCAAGCCGCTCGAGCGCATGACCAGTTTTGACCACAATACCCGCAGCAAAAAGTTTGCCAACGGCTACGACTTGAACGGCCGGCACGGCCAAGCCCAGCGCACAAGGACATGTTATAATTAGCACGGCAATCGCGTTCAATGTCGCGGTCCTTGGCGAACCTCCCATTAAGAGCCACCCCAAGAATGTAAGCAACGCCAAGCTATGGACAATTGGCACATAGGCTCGTGCGGCGCGGTCTGCCAACTGAACATATCTAATCTGGGATTGCTGGCCCGCTTCTACGAGACTGCTAATTTCAGACAGGAAGCTATTATCTGCCTCGCGCAGCACTTCGATAGTGATTGGCTGAGTTAAGTTAAGGCAGCCTGAGAAAACGACGTCACCAGGACCAATGTTTTGAGGAACGGGCTCTCCGGTCACAATCGCCGCATCGAGCATAGAGGCGCCTTTAACAATCCTTCCGTCTGCAGCGATCAGGCCACCTGCTGGAACTAACAGCCTATCCCCCGCTCTAACGGCGACCACGGGAATATCTGTAACGCGCCCTTGCTCATCGATACGTCGTGCATTGATTTGCTTCAGGGCCGCTAGATCATTCGCGGCGCGGCCTGTTTTTGCCCGTAACCTAGCGTCCAGAAACCGACCGATGAGGAGTAGAAAAATCAACATCAAAGCCGCATCGAAAAATACATGCTCATTTCTCAGTATCGTTTCGGCGACACTCAATCCACAGGCTAACAAAATAGCCAACGAGATGGGCAAATCCATATTTGACTGCTTTGCCCGCAAGGCCCGCCAAGCTGATTTAAAAAATGGAGACCCCGAATAAGCGACAACAGGCAAAGCGATTGCAGCAGAGACCATATGAAATAAATTACGCTCGGCGGCGGACATGTCCGCTGCGCCTGACCATACGGCAATCGACAGAATCATAACATTCATCAGGCCAAAGGCCGCTACGGCCATACAGATCAGAAGTCCCCTAGACTCAGCCCTTTGGACAACTTCCGATGTGTCTCCAGCTTTTAACGGCGCGCTACTGAACCCAAGAGCTTCCAGCTTCGCTGAAACTAAGTTCGCCTGCGACGCGGCCCCTTCCCAAGCCACATGCAAACGCGAGGAAGACAGATTCATACGCGCTTGTCGGACGCTCGGTATCTCACCAAGACCGCTTTCAATCTTCGCTAAACATCCGCCGCATCTTGCCCCTGTAACAATCAGATCGAGATGTAAGAGTTCACCGACTTTCTTCACATGCGGCGCAAGCTCATCGGACGCTTTAGTTGAGGCCGAAGAGGTCATTCGAGTACGATGTCCTTGCGAAAGGCGAATCGATCATCACCCCTCACGACTTCAGCTTCGAAAGTCCATCTCCCGCTTCCAATTTCGAAAGAACTCACAGCAGGGTCGCCCGAGTTAAAGGACAAAGGAAAATCGAGATCTGTATCAACGGGATGTCGAAGGCGGCCCGTTATATTTACGTTTGACAACGCACGGCCCTGCGAGTCTGTTATACGTACAAAAAGTTTCTGCACTGGTGTACCGGAGACGGTTATGCCGCTCGTTTGCACATTTACCATAGCCTCCCACCCTAGTTCTGCTTGCGCACGGCGAGCCTTCAGGGTTTGGTTATAGTCTAACCCTTGACGATAAGATCGCTCAACATCCTCGCCGCGGAAAGACGTCACTGCCGCATAGATAAAAGCGCCATTGACGATAAATAGAACGGCGAAGAATACGATAACGGAAAGGAGAACATGGCGACCTGTTAATTCCTTATTTTTCATCTGAACCTTTCCCGACATATGATCAGCCTCACTTTGATCCAGAAGAAACAAAGACGGTAGCTGCGTCGCTGTAGACTTCCGCAGATATATCTTTGACGAATACTCGGTAGTCTGTTCTAGGTTTGAGTTCGGACACATCGTTCTCTGTTATCAAAATCCTGAACTCAATCGTTTCATCTGCGGGCACTTCGATGGTTAAAGATGTTTGCCCGGCAATTCGAATATCCGGTGACGGCAAACCCGTCGTTCCCACTTCTAAGCGACGAGGCGCAGTCTCTTTATTCATCACTTTAAGGGTATAGCCATTGCGGATAGAGCCATCGCTGAGGGTTACGAAATTTGGTTGTCGATCGCGCAGGACATTAATATCAAGCGTACTCCGGTTGATGAGACCTGCTAACATCAACCCGCTAATTCCAACCAATAAAAGAGAATAAATAATCGTCCGCGGACGCAAGAGCCTTATCTGAGAAGACTCTCCGCGCTGGCGAGCTTTGACATTTGCATCTGTGTCATAGGCAATTAATCCTCGGGGGCGTTCAACCTTATCCATAATCCCGTCACACGCATCAATACAAAGCGCGCAGCCAATACATTCAAGTTGTAGCCCATCGCGTATGTCGATACCTACAGGACAAACCGCGACGCATTGACGGCAATCGATACAGTCTCCCTTGTTGTCCCAAGACGAACCTTTTTTATGCGCTCCGCGCGGCTCGCCTCGGTCATATCTATAAGTTACATTAAGTGCCTCCTCGTCAATCAAAGCCGCCTGAATACGCGGCCACGGGCACATATAGGTACAGACTTGTTCACGCATGAACCCCGCCAGAGCGTAGGTCATAAAGGTCAGCATGGCGGCAAACACGTAACTCGTCATGGGCGCATGTCCCGTAAAGAAATCACGCGCGATGGTAGGTGCGTCATGGAAATAAAGAATCCAAACGCCGCCCGTCGCAGCCGCAACGAAAACCCAGACAATGTGTTTGCCTGTTTTTTTTATAATTTTGTTAGTGGTCCACGGCGCTCTATTTAACTTAATCCGCGCGTTGCGATCACCCTCAAAAAAACGTTCGATGTAAATGAAGAGATCGGTCCAAATTGTTTGAGGGCAAGCATAGCCACACCAAACTCGTCCAAACAAAGCCGTCATGAGGAATAGAGCTAGGGCAGCAAGTATCAAAAGCCCCGTAATATAATAAACTTCTTGCGGCCAAATTTCGATAAAGAAAAAATAGAAGCGGGCATTTTCGAAATCGATGAGAACGGCCTGATCTGGCTGACCAGCACCCCTATCCCAACGGAGCCACGGCGTGATGTAATAAATAGCCAGCAGAACAATAAGTGCGAACCACTTTAAATTCCGATACAACCCGTGTGCAAGCTTTGGATAAATTTTAACACGTTTTGAATAGAGGCTTTGCGGAGTCGAGGGCGCCGGATTTGGTGCCAGAGACTTTTGGATACCGGGCGCAGCTTCCTTTCGAGGGATGTTATCAATCAAAGTTGTCATATTTAGGCGCTATGGACCCTCTTGACTCTCGAGTGTCGGCCTAGGCTCCGTTTGTGGTGATGCCTCACCACCGCCTAAACCATGAACATAGACCGCGAGAGCGGTGACGGTCGAAGGATCAAGACGCTTATTCCAATTTGGCATAACTCCTTGGCGGCCATTCCAAAGGGTCTCGAACAAAACCTCTTGAGTACCACCATAGAGCCATACGTTGTCGGTCAAATTCGGTGCGCCTTGGCTTCGGTCGCCTTTAGCATCCTTTCCATGGCAGGATGCGCAAGTGTCCTGAAAGATTACCCCTCCGCGCTGCACGGCCTCTGACGAAAGCTGATAATCCGCATCGCGGTCTTCGTCATTTTTGTTTGTCGCTTTAGGCTGAAAGCTTTGGATATAGTCGATGACATCGTTAATTTCTTCGCGCGAGAGAAAACCATCACGGCCATAACCGGACATCAGGTTCATACGGGTGTCTTCATGTGTCGACCGTATACCGACCTCCAGCGTATGGCGGATGTCTTTAAAGCTACCACCCCAAAGCCAAACATCATCATTTAAGTTTGGATAGCCTTTAAAACCCTGACCGCCCGCGCCATGACATGTCGCGCAATTGTCACCAAATGCGGATTTACCGGATGCCATCGCGAAGCGAAAAAGTGCGGGGTCAGATTGAATGGTTTCTAAGTCTGCATCGACCAGTTGGCTAGCAAACTCAAAGCGACTCTCTTGCAAAGCCACCATATCTTCCGCGACAGCGGCGCGATCTGATTTCCCAAGCAATCCGCTTGTATAGCCATTTAGCAGCGGGATTGCCGGCATCAGGAGCATGTAGACAACTCCGAAGAGAATTGAGAGATAGAATATACCCAACCACCACCTCGGCATAGGCGTGTTTAATTCTTCGATACCGTCCCAACTATGGCCAGTCGTATATTGACCTGTTGCTTCGTCATAGCGGGCTTCATTTTTTATCTGATTATCGCTCATAATCAGACCTCTGGAGCGTCATTTGTATCGAGCGGAAGTTGGGCGGCCCTTTCGAATCTTGTACGGTTACCGGGCCAAAGAGCATATACGATTGCAATCACAAAAATGGACGTAAATGCCACGGTGCCTCCAATCTTTATGAAATGTGCAATTTGATCATAGCTCATCGCTCATTCCCTTCCGTTTTCGCCTCATATTCAGAGAAATCGACCATCGTACCCAACACCTGCAAATAAGCGATCATGGCGTCCATTTCCGTAATCCGTTTCGGGTCTCCATCGAAATCACGCATCACGACTTTGGGGTATCGCGCGCGAAATCCATCTTCATCATCAGCATATTCATCTAGCTGCGTTTTCAGGTCAGATAGCGCAAGTTCGACCATTTCGTCCGTGTAAGGCACGCCCAACTTTTGATTAGTTTTCAGATAGGCCTCAATTTCGTCTAACGCCAAGTCTCGTTCTGCAAGAAACTTATAGGGAGGCATGATAGACTCAGGGACGAGCGAACGCGGGTTCTGCAGATGAACATTGTGCCACTCGTCAGAATATTTTCCGCCAACTCGTGCGAGATCAGGGCCTGTACGTTTGGACCCCCACTGAAACGGCTTGTCGTACATCGACTCTGCCGCAAGCGAGTAATGGCCATAGCGCTCGACTTCATCGCGTAATGGGCGGATCATCTGCGAATGACAGACATAACAACCTTCGCGAACGTAGATATTTCGACCCGCAAGCTCAAGCGGCGTATAGGGCCTAACACCCTCGACTTCCTCAATTGTTGAATCGATGTAGAACAGCGGTGCGACCTCAACGAGGCCTCCAATCGAGACGACTGCAATAATTCCCAACAATAATGGGAATGCTTTTTTCTCAAGATATTTGTGGAGACGTAGAAACATTTTATTCTGCCGGTGAAAGAACGGGTGAGGCAGAAATGGTCGAGCTTGGATACGGTCGGTCAGATACATTTTCCGCCGCGCCGCCTCGCCCCAACACAGTCATGCGAAGGTTGAACGCCATGATCAATGTACCCGAGAGGAACAAGGTTCCGCCCAAGGCCCTCACAATATAAGAGATATGTTTGGCACTCACAGTTTCGACAAAACTGTATTCGAGGAAACCGAGATCAGTATAGGCACGCCACATCAGACCTTCCATAATTCCGGAAACCCACATCGAGGTAATGTAAAGTAGGATACCCAACGTCGCGAGCCAGAAATGCCACTCGACAAGGCGCGTGGAGTACAAATCCTTTTTCTGCCACAACCAAGGCACGAGGCAGTAAATTGCCCCAAAAGTAACAAATCCATTCCAACCAAGCGCGCCCGAATGTACGTGACCGATGCCCCAATCCGTATAGTGAGAAAGGGCATTAATGTAGCGAATGGACATGAGCGGTCCCTCGAAGGTCGCCATGCCGTAAAACGCGACGGAGACAACTAACATACGAAGAACCGGGTCCGTCCGTAATTTGTCCCAGGCGCCCTGCAACGTCATTAACCCATTGATCATTCCACCCCAGCTTGGCATCCATAGCATAAGCGAGAACACCATGCCCAACGTCTGCGTCCACTGCGGAAGCGCGGTATAGTGTAGGTGATGCGGACCCGCCCAGATATAGATAAAAATAACGGCCCAGAAGTGGACGATAGAAAGCTTGTAAGACCAAATTGGACGCCCTGCCCGCTTTGGAATGAAGTAATACATGATCGCCAAGAAACCCGCTGTCAGGAAAAATCCAACTGCGTTATGGCCATACCACCACTGAGTCATCGCATCCTGAACGCCCGAATAAATACCATAGGATTTGGAAGAGAAAGGCGCGACTGGCAGAGCTAAATTATTGACAATGTGAAGAATTGCCACCGTGATAATAAAAGCCAGGTAGAACCAGTTTGCGACATAAATATGAGGCTCTTTGCGCTTTGCTAAGGTCGCAAGAAAAACAAGAAGATATGCGACCCAAACAACTGTGAGCCAAATATCGACATACCATTCTGGCTCTGCATATTCCCGCGATTGCGTGACCCCTGATAAGTAGCCTGTTGCAGCTAAGACAATGAAAAGTTGGTAGCCCCAAAATATAAACCATGGCCAATATCCACCGGCTAACCGTGTTCGGCAAGTACGCTGAACAACGTAGAAGGACGTCGCAATAAGAGCATTTCCTCCAAACGCAAAAATTACGGCAGATGTGTGAAGCGGCCGGAGGCGTCCAAAATTCGTCCAAGGCATATTCTCGAAGTAGAAAACATTAGGCCAGGTCAGTTGGCAGGCGATTATCACGCCAACGAGCATGCCTACTGCGCCCCAAAACATCGTCGCGACAACACCGGCCTTTATGACGCCGTCGCTGTAGCGGGCCCTGTCCAGTTGCGGGAGTCCATCTGCCAACTTCATACAAATTGCTATAAACGCGCCTGCAAAAGCGGCGAGCATCATCCAAGCATGCGCCTCAAGCGTGGGGTACTCAGTCCCGGCCACACCGTAGTCAGCAGCCGCCGCAAGCAGCGACCAAAACGCGCCGAGAACGCATATGCCTGCAATCGCAATAAGGGTGTCATCTTTATAAAGTGCAGATTTTTTGGCTGTCACGTCATAGCACCCGTAATCAACATGAGACATTCGATATATTGGGTGTAGGCGCATCAATAACTGAACGTGTGACCGAGGTCACAAAACAACAGATTGATATCTAATTATGACCTCGTTGCCGATTGAAGTATTTGGTCAACCCCACCAACGGTAAAAACTGAGGTTCTTCCGCCTATTGCGAACCATCAATTTCGATTAAGTTCCTAAATCTTAAATGAGACAAAACTCGTTTACGACGCTTCAGAAAAATCTCGATACTTGCCCAAGCTCAATAGGAGCACAGCGCCTATCACAAAGCCCGCCGCGACCATTTTAAGAACGCTCGAATAATCCTCATCGCCGCCCCTGAGTATATTAAATATAATTGGAGAGGTACCCGAGCCCAATCCAAAAGCGGCATAGATCAGGCCATATATCAAAGCGTAAGATCGCATTCCGAAATAGCGCGAAACAAAATAGGCCATCAAGTCAAACTCAACTCCGGCGGCTATCCCGACAAGCACCAAAGCAAACACATTCATGCCAATGCTCATATCGCCCGCAAGAATGAAGCAGCCAATAGCAGGCAGGCTCATAAATACAAAAGCGATAGCGGGCGCCCAAAAATGGTCAACAAGCCATCCACCGAGCAAGCGCCCGACAATGGTGGATAATCCGATGACCCCTGCGCCAATAAACAGGTGCGTCGCGTCTTGAGGCGAGTAACCTTTGTCCAATAGGATAAATTTTGAATTGGCAATAATCCCGGACACAACGGCACCCAGCAAAAGAAACGCGAAGAGGATCACCCAAAATCGATAATTTCTGAAGGTTTCGCGCAAGGATAACCCTATGAGTTCAGGATTGCCTGGATCACTCCGCATATAGACCAAAATCAAGTAAGCGATGAGGAACACGGCCATCAGAACTATCACCCCAATGAATCCTCCCATAGCTGTTACGACTTGCATGGATACGAATAGGGCCGTTGCGAAAATTCCGCCCATAATCAGTAATCGCTTCACGCCCTGTTTTTGCTCCCGCCCCGCGAGCGATTTCTCCTCTTTTTCGTCCCGAAAAAGTATGTAAGCGATGGGTAAAGAGAAAATCAAAGGCAGAGCCCCGACGCTCACATAGGCCACGCGCCAGCCGAAATGGTCAATCATGAACTGAATGGAAGGCGTCGCAACAAAACCGTAAAACCCTGTGCCTGTCAGGGCGATTCCAAGGGCTAAGCCCCGATATTTATCGAAGTTATTTACAATCGCTTTCGTCCAGGTAATCGGCAATGTGCCTGTCCCTAAGACCGCCGTGACAAAGAAAATAAAATAGAAGACACGCGGGTCAGATGTCATGAGCGCAAATGACATTGTGCCTAACCCCAACGCAACAATTGATGGGAGAAGGACTTTTCTTGCCCCAATTTTATCGACTAACAGGCCTGCAATTGGCGCACTGACCAATACGCCCGCTGTCATGTAAAGATAGCCGGCTGTAATCATCGGACGGGTCCAGCCGAATTCTTTTCCTAGCTCCGGCCCGATTACATTGAGCGCCCAATATGGCAGGGGCGATAGGCACAACATGATACCCACAAGTGAGGCCAGAACAATCGGCCATCCGTTCTCCCATTCGCCCTTCGCAGATTTTATGGCCGTTGGCTCTTGAGATATATCACTCATGATGTCCCCTCATATCTTTATAGAATTACATAAGCCTTGTGAGAGAAATGGCGAGGGGAATTTGACCTATGACAATCGGATTGACCAGACGCGGCGCCTTGGCGGGACTAACGGCGTTTTCACTCGCGGGTTGCACATCCCAAAAGCAGGCGTTTGATTCTCAAATTGTCGTCATCGGAGCCGGACTATCGGGCCTGTACGCCGCCATGCTTCTCGAAGAACAAGGCAAGGACGTCTTGGTTCTTGAGGCCGAGCAACGCGTTGGCGGACGTATGTTTACGATTGAGCATGCCGACGGTCTGACTGAGGGTGGCGGTCAACAAATCGGGGCGAGCTATGCCCGCATTCTGGATGTCGCCAGCCGATTGAACGTTCCACTTTACGAGGAAAAAGGACGCGGCCCGGCAACCGCCTATTACTTGAATGATGCGTGGCAAAGCGCGCAAGATTTGAATATTTCGGACTTCCCAGCGGCCTTCCAAAAGACTCCCCCTGCTTCCGTACTGTTTCGTCTATTGGCCGCCGAGCCGGGATTAGAGTCGGCCGACGCTTGGATGGACGCGCCGGAAGCGATGGACATCTCTGCAGCGGAATTTCTGTCGAGGCGCGGATTTAATGGCGACGGGCAAGCGCTCATCGAACGCGCTTTAAATGCCAATCGTTTGGAGACTTACTCGGTCCTGAACCTTCATCGGTCCTTACAAGTCTACAAGCAGAGTGTGGATATGGGACCGACGCGATATGTCGAGGGTGGTGCGCAACGGCTGCCGGAAGCTATGGCGGCAAGTCTAAATCGGCCAGTGCAGCTCGGAACATTCATACAGCGCATTACGGCAAAACCGAACCGCGTGGAGATACACGCAAAAGGGTTCGCTCGGCCCCTCGTTGCGGAACATGTCATCTGCACCATTCCATTTGGCGGATTGCGCAAGATGGAGAAACTATCCGCCGATCTAAGCCGCACCCAAAGAGACGCCATATCAGCTTTGCCCTACACGCAAATCTTACAATTTCACGGCCGTTTTTCGGATCAATATTGGGATGCCGATGGGATTGGCCCGAACATGTGGCTAGATAATCGACTTGAGCGAATCTTTGCAGGGACAGATAAAAATAGCGACCTCACCGGATTTGTCCGCACTTGGATAAACGGAGAAGGCACCAAGGACTGGTTAGGGTCCGGCGATGAGGCCGCTCTAAAAAGCTGTCTGGACGAGATCATCACCGTCAGACCCGAGCTGGCGAATACACTCGAACTTACCCATGTTGTAAACTGGACGGAGAGCAATCCGCATGCTGGGGGAGCCTATATGCATTGGGCACCGGGACAAGCGAGGCGGTGGGCCAAAGATATGGGCAAACCCGCCGGACGGCTCTATTTCGCGGGTGAACATTTGTCTCGATTACACACAGGTATGGAGGGCGCAATGGAATCCGGCGAGACCGCCGCCTTTGACTTGCTCAACCTGTAAATTACCCATAAAGCGTTTTCATGATAATGCGACGCGGACATTTGGCCGAGATGGCGAAAAGCTATTCGACACCTGAGCTTGATTTTCTTTTCTCGGAAGGGAGTGAAAGACACTTCGAACCCGGTGAACATTTGATGACAGAAGGGGACCGGACGGATTACTTTTTCGATCTCCTCGACGGCACCGTTGCTTTGGCGCGCAATGGCCGGGATGGCCGGCGGCAGATTTTAGCCTTCCTTGGGGCGCGGCAGTTTTTGGGCGCATCATCGACAGAACGTTATCCAAATTTGGCGACGGCGCTGACAGAAGTTCAAGCCATAACATATCCCCGTTCAGCATTGGAAAAGGCTTTGGAGTCGTCTCCGATTTTTGGGTCAGAGTTCCGTAAGGTGCTGACCCGTATTCTGGAATCTGCTCATGATCATATTTACACGATTGGTCAAAGATCTGCGGTAGAACGCGTAGCGTCTTTCCTGCTTTACCTACGCGCGAACCAAGCCCGCTTTTCGGCCAAAGGCCCGCGCGAAAAAAGCGAGCTTATCGACTTGCCCATGACCCGGTTAGATATCGCTGATTTTCTCGGCCTGACAATTGAAACCGTGAGCCGCGCCTTCTCAGCATTAAAGAAATCAGAGGTTATCTCTTTCACCGATTCTCATAGCTGCGAAATTTTGAAGATCGAGAAAATTCGTGAATTAGGCGGGCGTGAAGATTTCACCGTTCATCGCGGGCGGGCTTAGCGTCTAAACTCCAAAGTTTGCGAATTCTCAACTTATTTGTTTGCGGCTGAATTAAACAAGTCTCAAATTTAAGAGGAGATTTGCTATGAGTAATCCAAAAACAGTCAATGAGTTAAAAGCAGCTCATCCGGTATTGGCCCGGCATGAAGGTGTTTGGGACGGGATTTACCGTCATTATGATGCGGACGGAAATAAAATTGACGAGCACAAATCCCGCCTGCTCTGCCGTTTCCCGGAAAATGGAGATCACCTCTATCATCAAACCAACATCTATACTTGGGATAACGGAAAAACGGAAACGCGTGATTTTCCGGCGCAGGTAAAGGATGGCCGGCTTTGGTGGGACAATGAGTTTATACAAGGCTGGGCTGCCGATATGACGTTGGACACTCATAATCGAACGACCGTATTGAATTGGACCCGGACAGGCGACCCCGACCTCTATCTTTACGAGATGATACAAATTTCTGATTGCGGTACGAAGCGCGCGCGGACTTGGCATTGGTTTAAGAACGATGCACTCTTCTCTCGCACGCTGGTGGATGAGCGAAAAATTAGCGATGATTGGCAGGCTTACGAGCCTACATAGACATCAAAAAAAGCCCGCCTATTTGGCGGGCTTTCTATTATCGCTTCGGTAGCTCGACGTCGCCGTCTTTGACCGCCTTATAATATTTCCAGCTGGTCATATTGGCCCGCGGATCCCCTTCTGGAGGCGGCGCCACATATTCTGGATAATTTTTCTTGATTTCGTCTTTCATAGAGTCCGGCATGTCATCCCATGAATCGACTTTGCGGCCCGCTGTGTGCATGTAAATGATACCCTCTCGGCCCTGCATATTCATCCACGGTAGCCAATCTGACATACGCGCCCATCCGACTTGAACCGCAGCCGTATTTTTCGATCCGTCTTTCAAATCGTCCAAGTCACCCAGAAAGTTAAACATCTCTGTCGCATGATATGTGCCGCCAATTTGTTTCTGGTAATCGCTGGCTAAGGGGTTTGGATAGAAAAGCGGGATGGTGAAATTCATCTGCCATTTGTCTCCCAATATATCGCCCGCAAAAGTCGTCGGTTTACCGTCTCGGCCCGTGACATAACTTTTGTGATTAACAGGGTCATTGGCGACATGCATCACCTCGACCTCTTCCTTCGTCCACGGGTTCTCCCAAGTTTTTAAAATCTTTCCGCTATCTGCATCTCTATAGAGCAGGATTTCGCGCGAGACGAGATGGTAGCCCATGCCCATTTTTTCGTCTTCAATCGTCGAGCAAGACCTAACATTCATCCCTTCGACTTTGAAGAGCATCTTATCCCGCTCTCCCATCCTCCGAGAGAATGCGTCACCATGCCAGTAATAGGTAATCGGCTCATTATCTACGAGCGAACATTGAACCTTGCGCATCGCGTTGAGCGCGCCTTGGGCCGTATCCAAATCCAAATCCTGCGCATTGGCAGAGGTGCATCCTGTGAATGCGATGGCGCTACCTGCAAGTATCGTTAGAATTCTCTTCATCTTATCCTCCTTAGTTCCCGCTTCCTGTTTTCAGGTTTATTCCGGGTTTAATCGTTGATTTCCCCTCGGTACAACTGACTTGCATCCAGCGGAGATTGATACCCAGGCGCGGCTCATCCGGTGATGTCCACGCATAAGACACAGCCGTTTCCTCATCCCCGCCGCGATAAGCGTATAACACGCGCGACGGACGGTTATTGCCTGACGGCCAAATGACATTCCGCATTTTCAAGCCAATTTCGTCATGGTCATCCGTTGCGGGAATCCGAATCCATCCGCCCTGGTCATGGATCTGCAGATCATTGACAAAACCATAGCTGCCATCTTCTTTCTGCGGCGCGACCCAGCAATTAAAGCTACGAGCGCGATTATTTTTGTGGTGCACTCGGGCTTTGTTACCATAGACATAATTCCCGTCCGTATCGACGGCTTCGTCCCGGATCCAAATGCTGTCTTCTGAAAGCTGTAAATCATCCGTTATGATTAAAGTCTTACCCGACCGCTTGCTCTTAATGCGGCAAGCTCCCTCTTTCATATAGCCGTGATAATGCGAATTTCCGTAGGTCCAAAAGACCTCGCAACCATCATAAGTTGTGAAATCAGAAGGGGTCAAGCCGTCCAACTTGGACGCGTCTGCATAAGCCCCGAGCAATGAATCCGGGTCTTTAGGAACATATATCGTCAGCCGAATCGCGTTCTCCTCAAAATCCGGCTCAAAGCTATATATCCGCTGCCGATAGACATCATCCGGATCGTTATTCTGGTATTGTTCCACGTAGAACGTTTCGCCCGGAAAATCAGGAAGATCTGCCGGAACAAAAATATGGTGGATACGGCTATGGCGTTCCGCTTCAGGAACGCCAAGGTTATCATTAAAATAAACCTGTTCCTGATTGTCATAGCGGCCCGGAAACCAGTCCATCATGCGCGAGAAATCGCGTTTTAGGATTTTTCCATTTGCTGAATTCTCTAACGAAGAGACATGACCGCCTTCATCGGCATGAACAGGCACGCTAACAAAAGCGGCTAACAACACAGCACTGATCAGAAGAAATTTTCTCATCATCTAATCGTTTGTAAACTTTGGCGCATCAATCACCAGAACCTGGACGTCCGCGATGTTTTCGCGAAGCGCCTTGGCTTCTGCATATTCCGCGCTATTCCAAAATTTTTCAATCGCGTCGCGGTCTGGCCACTCGGAAATCGCAACGGAGGCGCCCTCGCCCCATGCGCCCTCTAGCAATTTACCTCCCGGCGCGCGCATGACGTATCTACCGCCGTGCTTTTCAACAAGCGGCGCGGTTGCTTTTGAATAGCCAGAAATAAACGCGTCGCGGTCAGTAATCTTCGCCAGAATAATCATATATGCGCGCATTTCAGTCATGCTTTACCCTAAATATTTCACCTGAGCGGCGTTTGCGAATTGTCAAGAAAGATAGAGCGAAGGAGCTCTGCCATGGCGGGCTGTTCAAAAGCGGGTTTAGAAATATCGGGCTGCTCGATGAATCGAGCATATTGTAGCTTTTCGGCAGCGCGGCGCGTCGGTTCCAGAAGTGACGAGTTGGTCGCGACGACATTGACCGTACGTGTGCAAAGCTGCAACACATTATCAAGATTATACTCAAAAGCAGCAAAAAAAGCGGCGTGTATAGGATTTTCGGGATCAAGATTGTTGCGGTGTTTGGCTTTCGTGGCCGCATCGAAATACGGTACATCAACCAAAGTAATAGTCTCAATATTTTCTTCGCGGCGCGCGATCTCTAAGGCCACAAGGCATCCCGTGTGGAAGCCAACTAAATGGGTGGTCTCCGCGATCGGTAAGAGAGCCGACGCATAACTTTCAATCGACGGCTTAGCGACAGCAGGCTCATCCCCGTAACCGGGATATGTCGCGGCCTGGGCTTCAAACTCAGGCAGCCACACTCTCATGACATCGAAAAAGGATCCCGTATGCGGCGCGGGTGGTAGGAATAGGATCATGAGGTGATTACATCCTGACTTTCCCGCAGGGATAGCTCTTTTCGATATAAGCGGTATGTCAGTGGAATGAGCAATATTGTAGGTATGCCATAAATTGCCGGCTGCGTTGCCATCGCGAAATTTAAGTTCGCTTCGCCATAAACCGATGTGGACAACCAACCTACCAATAATGGAGAAATTAACCCGCCCAAAAGGGTAATCGCCAAATAATAATATGCGACGATAGATCCTCGCACGTGTCCGGGAACTATTTGTAACAAAGCTGTGACACCTGTGCAAGACACCATCCCAATGCCGACAGTCGCAACCATCAACACTATGAAGGCGCCCCATCCCGTTGGCATGAGCGGTGCAATTATCGTGCAGGGGACCATAATTAGCAGGCCGATTATAGCCAATAGTAACGGCGCATCAGTCCGACCGCGTTTCGACCATTCATCCGAAATAACACCCGCCAAAAAATAGGTGGAAAGCCCTAGAACTAATGTCGCGGTGCCATTGCGAACAGCGTATTTGCCACGGCCCCAGTTTTCCTCGCCATATGTCCGTTCGAACATTTCGGGCAGCCAATTGAACTGTGCATATGCGATGCTGACCATGGTGACGAAAATGGAAACAAAACACAAAAGCGTCGGCCATCTTTTATAGGCGAATTTAACAGCGTCGCTTAATGCCGCTCCATCTTTTTGAACACTCTCGGTTCTGGGGGGTTCTTTTAAGAATAAGAATAGCAGGGCAACCAACAATCCTGGCGCCCCCACGCCCAACATAATGAATTGCCAAGATTCCAACTCTCCTACAATTGGAAAAGTTTTTGTTCCCTGACCTTCGAATAAGTTTAGCAAGATCGCGATTGTGTAAGACGTTATCGTGGAAGCCAGAAATAATGCCGCTGAATAGGCTGCAATTGGTTTTGCACGGCGTTCTTTCGGGAAGCTATCACCGATTATTGAGAATGCGGCCGGACTCATGACAGCTTCTCCTACACCGACAACCAATCGGGCGATAAAGAACAGGGCAAATGTCGTCATTAACCCGGTCGCCATTGTTGCCATCGACCAAACTGCGATACCAAACGCGATTATCCAAACCCGTTTTTTCCGGTCCGTCAACATTCCGAAGGGAATGGCCGAAAACGCATACAGTAGAGTGAAGGCGAGCGCTAACCACCCCATCTGCGTGTCTGTGAAACCGAGATCCGCTTTGATTGGTTTTGTCAAATATCCCAATATGTAGCGGTCCAGCATTGAGAAAATATAGGCGAGCGTCAGAAACCCAACCATGGTCCAAGCATAAGTTGGTTTTGGGTATTCAATATGCGTCTCGCTCATGAGGCGGCCTTTGTGATAAGATAGATCACGACGAGATTGCCGTCGAAATCAACGATTCCGATTTCACGCCCCTCCCGGCCGTCTTTAGTTATCAATTTATCTTCCGGATAGACAGTCAACCCCAGCGCTTTGGATTGCGAAACAACCCGGTCGACTTCCAGAATTTCTAAGATAATAGCGCTGCGGCGCGGCATTACTTCTATCGGCTCAGCATCGGGCACCTCTGTCAGCGCCATGACATTTTTCTGTTCCGGTGTGCCGAGCACAGCAAAGCGCATTTTATTGCCGCGGTCGATTTCGAACACATCATAGGAATAGCTGGCGGCGTCGCTGTCTTTCACAAAGACCAAATCGAAACCCAAAACGTCTTGATAGAACGTCAGGGCGCGATCAATATCCGCGACGATAAAGTTTGATCTCTGAAATCTAATTTTTGGTTTTTCAGTCATCTAATTTCACTTTCACGCAACGCGTCCCGATATTTGTTCCGTCATACACCCCGATGAGCGCTTCGGGCATTTTATCAAACCCAATGAGCTCATCAATCAAGGGCGTCATCTCGCCCGACGATATCCAAGACGCGAGCTGCGCATTGCAATCATCAAATTGATCTAAATAATTATAAACGAAATACCCGTGCATGGTCGCATTTGCGCGGCGCATCATCGCATAATTTGTCAAGCCGAACTTTTCCTCCCGGGTGTATTCGCTAATGGACCCGCACAACACGATGCGCGCATTATAGGCCAAATTATTCAAACAGGCCGATAGAATTTCTCCGCCGACATTATCGTAATAAATGTTCATCCCTTTGGGGCAGAGCTCGGCAATTCGAGCTGCCACGTCCTCATTTTTATAATCAATCATAGCGTCCGCGCCGAGGTCTTTTACAATAGAGCATTTCGTCGGCCCGCCTGCAATGCCAATAACCTTGCAACCCATAATCTTTGCCATCTGCACGACGATATGCCCAACACCGCCTGCCGCGCCGGAGACGACAACGACATCACCCGGTATCGGCTGCCCCTGATCCTTGAAAGATGTATAGGCGGTCAGGCCGGTCATGGATAAAATGCGGACAGAATGGGCATAGGAGAGGTCGTGATGCTTCACTTTCAGGAATCGTTCGCGCTCCGTCATCTTGGAGACCTTGTGCGATTGCCAGCCTAGCTGACCCTGCACGATCTCACCAACCTTGTAATCGGGGTGGTTGGATTCCAAAACCCGCGCAACGCCGCGGCCATGTATGACATCGCCAATCGCTAGAGGCGGCTCCCCACCCGCCGGCAGGTTCATCATATACATACGCATGACTGGCGCGATTCCGAGATAAAGTGTTTCCAATAAAACCTCTCCCTCGCCCGGTTTTGGGACTGGCACTTCTTTGTAGAGAAAGTCAGACGGCTTTGGTTTTCCGACCGGGCGCTGCGCGACGCACCATTGACGGTTCACGTTCATTCGGACCCCATGCCTTCGGGCCAGTCGATATGTGTGACCTGATTACACTCAAAAAAGTGACCATCTGCATCCCAGAGATATGTCGACAAGAAATGTTTCGTCTCGCCTTTCGCGCCTGTCGTTGACCACGTCTTAGGCTCTCCCCTAGTTTTGAAGCCCTCTGCAGTCGCCTTATCGTAAATTGCCTGCGCGTCTTCTGCCACGACGACGAAGACGGGCTTGCCATATCCGAGTTCATAGTCAATCTTAGGCGCCGGCATAACGGGATCCAAAAATTCCATAAGGCCGATCATACCGATTTCGTCATGCTCAAACTGAATGATGCAAAGGCGTAGGACATCACCCTTTTTCCCAATCGGCAGCCCGCCGCCATCTAAAGTAAACGGGCGATCAAACCAAACTTTCGCGCCCAATATATCGCGAAAGAAAACAAGCGCGCGGTCCATATTTCGCACCATCATTGTCGTGCGTTTAATTACGTTCGCCATGCGGCAGTCTCCCTTTTGGGCAATCGTTAGAAATTAGCCCCTCATGGGTATTGATATAAATCAGACCTGTTCTAAAATGCCGATTTATTCACGCGTGAGGAGAACATTATGACCAAAGCCGCCCGCGTTCCAAAGTTTGAAAAAGCGACATTTATGTTCACTTGCATAGACGGGGAGAAAACGCCGCCTTTACGCGCGCAACATTTATTTGGACATCTGGATCATATCGAAGCCCATAATGACAAGTATCGAATTGCAGGCCCGATGCGCCACAAAGCTGACGGCGAGATATTCGGGAGTTTTTTCCTGGTCGCGGCGGATAACGAAGAAGACGCCTGGGATATCATGAACGGTGACCCGTATATTGCTTCCGGCATGTACGAAACCATTACCGTGGGCCATTTTGTTCCGGCCTGCGGCAAACTACTCGGCGGAGTCATCTGGGACCAAAACGAAATCCGCGCTAATATGAAAAAATATACGTGAGTCGTCTCACAGCTCTAATCGCTATTGTTTTCTCGATAGCGTTATCCGCTTGCGCGAGTCTCTCCAGCCCGAGCCTTGTTCAAACCCAAGAACCGGGGACACTCAAACGCATCTTTGTTGATGGCACATATGGCCAAGTCCATGTTCGCGTGGCGAAGCCCGTGAATGGGGCTCAAGAAAAGACGCCGCTCGTGCTGTTTCATCCAACGCCTTACTCATCACAAACCTATCTTCCATTTATTGAAGAGATGAGAGCAGACAGGTTAGTGATAGCTATGGACACGCCCGGATATGGCGATTCTGATCGTCCAGACACGCCACCATCAATGACAGAATACGCAGAGAACGCTCTAAAAGTGCTCGAAAGCTTAGGCGTTTCTGAACCTGTAGACGCAATTGGTTACCACACAGGAACTTTAATCGCGACAGAAATGGCGTTGAAAAATCCTCTACGCGTTAGAAAAATGGTTCTGGCGGGTGTGCCGGTTTATCCCACGCAACGCCTGCCGGAATTATATAAAAAATATGCGCAGCCCATTATATTGAAAAAAGATGGCTCGCACCTGACGTCCAAATGGACTTTTGCCACGCAAACAATGGAAGGCGGCCTCCGCCTTGAAGAGGCACAAGCGCACTTTAACGACTATATGCAATCTATGCCGCACAGCACCCAAGCTTATTACACGGTCTTTTCATATCCCGGGTATGACCGCCTGCCGAACCTTAGAACCCCAACCTTATTCGTCTCAATTAATGGCAGCCTGAAAGATGAAACAAGGCAAGCTCATGAACTGACACCGGGATCAGACTGGCTGTATATGAATGAAATTACGACCGGGCTTTTCGATGTCGCTTATAAAAGCATGGCCCGGGCAGCCCGCGATTATCTGGACAAATAATAGCTTTGAAGGTCCGACCCGGGCAAATTCCATCTTCATGGCTATCCCGGACCAAACGGCATGCCATTAAAAATCTATGCTTATTAGATGATACCTGATTTCGACAATTTGGCGATCACTTCATCTTGCCGTTTTTTATAGAAATCTTTGGCAGGCGGGCTTTTTCCTTCTTCCAAAGAGTTCATCGGATGCATATCAATTTTACTAAAAGCTTTCGCGTAAAGCTCCATCGGCTGACGCGCGAGCATATTATCCATACCGTTGCGCCGGCGGCGGTACCGCAGCGCGGCAATGTCGATATCCGCACAAGCCGTGATACTTTCTCCGCCGGGTGTTTCCGCCAAAATAATGCCGCGATCATCGACGATTTGACTACGGCCATCCGTGCTTTGAGCCGCCAAAGCCGTTCCGGTAATCGCTGAAGAATTTGCCGAAATAACATAGCATTGATTCTCCTGCGCGCGCGCGATTTTGGCGACGTTCTTGTAGGTCATCAAAGTGCTGGCGGCTTCTGACGTTGGATGTAAAATCACTTCCGCACCGCGCGCAGCCAGTATGCGGCTAATCTCCGGGTACCGAATTTCCTCTGAGGCCAAAGCTGCGAGCCGACCATAGGGCGTATCTAGGACCGGAAATAAATCATCCTCGGAATAATGTTTCAGATACGCGTCCCACACATCATAGGGCGACGGTGCATACATGGATATAAGGCGCCGATATCGGAGTTCCACTTGCCCGCTTGGTCCGACGATGAAGCTGGTTTGAAAATAGAGATCGGGAAAGTTGGGATCAATCTCATAGGCATTGCCACAGATATATAGGTCAGCGTCGCACGCTATTTTGCCAAGCGCGTCATATTCAGGACCACCAAATTCAATCGCCGCTTTGTCTCGCCAGTCTTTCGCGGTTTCTCCTGTCGGAAAACCCGTCAAAAAATACTCCGGCAAGCAGACCAATCGCAGGTCTCTGCCATGAAAGCCAAGCGCCGAAAATATCTGTCCGCGAATGCGAGACAGCGTGTGGTGCATGATAAGCTGCGCCTCTTTGCGAGACGTGCAGCGGTTGACTGCGGCGCATTCGGTTTGCAGAGCTAAAGCCTTGTAAATTTGCGGATTTTCACTCATAGTTTGCCCTAATCCACGCGGTTAATGACGCCTTGATGCAGGTCATAACTATGACGATGCGGCGAGGTAAGAGCAAGTATTATGACCAAAATCATGCCTGTAATAAACCCACGAACCGGAAAAGCTGATTACATAGTCAAGGTTTGGGATGACGGCGATATATCTGCTTTAGCCGAGAGTTTTCGGTCCAACCAAAAAGCCTGGATAACGCTCGGCATTGATGGCCGCTGCAAAGCGATTTTGAAATTAGCGGACGCCTTAGAAGCCAATGCCCAATCTGTGATAGATGCCTTGGAAGTTGACACGGGGCGGCGCATGCTGGCCCGCGCAGAAGTCATGGGCGTCATTGCGAATATTCGCGCTTGGGCAAGTCTTGCCCCAGCCCTCATGCCGAAATCGGATTGGGTTCAGGGCCGTGCAAAACCAAATTTCAAACATATGAATGCGTATGTGCCTTACGGTTTGGTGGGGATAATCAGCCCCTGGAACTTCCCGATGACATTATCCTTCATAGACGCCATCCCGGCCTTACTTGCGGGCGGATGCGTCTTTGTGAAACCCAGTGAGATCACCCCGCGTTTCGCCGATGCACTGGAGCCGATTATTGATGCTGCCGGGATGAAAGATTATTTCGCCTTCATTCAGGGCGGCGGAGAGAGCGGCGCGGCGCTGATTGATCACGTGGACTGCGTCTGTTTCACGGGCTCTGTATCGACAGGCAAAAAGGTTGCCATCCGAGCCGCCGAAAATCTCATTCCAGCTAATCTGGAGCTTGGCGGAAAAGACCCGCTAATTATTACTGAAGATGCAGATTTGGACGCGGCCACAACTTTGGCTCTACGCGCCTCGGTTTTGGCAACAGGCCAAGCCTGCCAGTCCATTGAACGGGTCTATGTGCCCTCATCTATTTATGAGACCTTTGTCACACAACTGGCCGAGAAAGCCAAAGCCGTCAGTTTGAATTATCCTGACATCAACAAGGGTCACATCGGTCCTTTCATTTTTGGCCAACAGGCCGACAAGGTTGCAGAGCAAATTCAAGATGCCGTCCTGAAAGGCGCACGCATCCTGAGCGGCGGGACAATCCTGGATCATGGCGGCGGCAAATGGCTGGAACCCACCGTCATTGCCGAAGTCACGCATGAGATGGACATCATGCGGGAGGAAACCTTCGGTCCGGTCATTCCGGTCATGGCGTATGACACAGTTGAGCAAGCCATCGAGCTTGCCAATGACACGGAATTTGGTCTGTCCGGCGGCGTATTCGCAGCTGACATCGAGGCGGCCATGGCGATTGGTGAACATATTGAAGCCGGAGCCATCAGTTTGATGGACGCAGCCTTGACAGGGCAATATTTTGAAGCCGGAAAGCAGAGCTTTAAAAACTCAGGGCTCGGGGGGTCTCGCATGGGGCAGAATGGTTTCCTTCGCTTCTTCCGTCAAAAGGCCTATATCGCCAATACAATATCGCCCCTGACGATGGATGATTTTAAAGAATGAGTGACACACTTCAATTTTCAATGCTGACCGACGCCATTGGTGAGCTCGTTATCAATCAACCCAAGAAGCGGAACGCGCTGAGTGCCGCGATGTGGGCGCGATTACCCGTGCTCTTGCAAGATGCGGCAGCCAAGGACGGCCTTAAAGTTCTGATCCTACGCGGTGCCGGCGATCATTTTGCCAGCGGTGCGGATATTTCAGAATTTGACACACTCTATGCCACCGAAGAAAGCTCGGCCAAAATCTCCCATGACATCGCGGCAGGCATGAAAGCGCTGGCGGATTTCCCATTGCCGACAATCGCAAACATTCGCGGAGCCTGTGTCGGGGGCGGCTGCGGATTGGCTTTGTGCTGCGATATTCGCTTTGCTGACAATACGTCAAAATTCGCGATTACGCCTGCAAAACTTGGCCTTGTTTATCCTTTTGAGGACGTTCAGCGCCTCATTGAGACAGTAGGTCTGGCTAATGCGAAAGACATTTTGCTTTCGGCGCGATTAATTCCGGCGAAAGACGCTAAAAAAATGGGCCTTATCAACTTCCGGCTGAAATCTGACGAATTGGACGACGCCGTCATGACCTATGCAAATGCCATCGCGGCGCTGTCGACACACTCTACGCAAATCACGAAAAAGATGTTCGCCGCCTATAGCGCAGGCCAATTCGGCGACACGCAGGAGTCGAAGGCATGGTTTTTAGATGGGTTCTCAAGCGATGATTTCAAAGAAGGTTACACAGCGTTCTTAGAAAAACGCAAACCCAACTTTTAGATTGGTAGCGTGTTAATGGCTGCGACCAAATCGGCTTCGCCACCACGCGGGCCGACAAGCTGCGCGCCGATCGGTAGCCCTTTCTCATTCACACCAATCGGAAACTGAATGGCGGGTCGATCCGCTAAATTTGCGAAGGCTGTAAAATCTGCCTGATTGGCCGGGACCGGAGACCCAAATTTAAACGCAGTTTGCGGGGCCGTTGGCATAAGAATGAAATCAGGAAACGTGGCGCGTCGCAATTCTCTCACATGCGCATAAGCCGCATCGATTTTCTCCAGGGGTAAATCCCGCCCATATTCCAACATGCCTCGAAAAAAATCAGAGAAACCATCCGGTTTTTTACCAAGCCTATCAGCGTGGACGGCATAACCCTCAACCTCCGACAGAATTAGTCCCGCGCGGCGTGACGTCCCGAAACCATAGGGCGCGAGATCGGTTTTTGGCAGCGGGCCGAGCTTTTGCAAAAATATGTCAAAGCAGCTTTGGACGTCATCATCGACATCAACTTTACCGGCATAGTCCAGCAGATGAATGTCGCCGGCTGCGCCATTAGAAAAATCCTGACCACAGACTATTTCAGTGATCCGCACGACATCTTCTAGTGAGTGAGCATGCGCGCCTACAGTATCCAAAACCGGAGAGAGCGGCATGACACCCTCCAACATCTCCTTGGAATGGCTGGGTTTGAATCCCCACAAACCGCAATATGAAGAGGGGATGCGCACGGATCCCATCGTGTCCGTTCCGAGCGCGACGTCGACTAAATGTCCTGCCACCGCTGCGGACGAGCCGCCGGAAGAGCCGCCGGGCGTAAAGCCCTCTTTGAGCGGGTTATAGGTTTTGCCGAACCAAGGATTATCAGTCTGAGCACCCAATGCGCCCTCTTCCATGTTCAGGACCGCATTGATGTTGTAGCCCGCCTCGCGGAGACGCTTGACGACAAGCGCATCGCCTTTTGCGATGTCGCTTGCATAAGCCTTAATCCCGCCGTGGCAGGCCGCGCCTTTCACAGAAATATTGGCTTTGATACCAACTGAATTTTCGAGATCACGGTTGACGCTCAGCCAAGACAGAACAGCATTCAAATCCTGCTGCACCACTTAAAATCTCGTATCAACGAGCCGGATAGGTTTCTGCCGGACATCCACTTGTGTGGTTTCCGAAGTATCGCCCGGTTTCACACATTTCACAGCAATGCCAATCCCGAGAGCGGATTTTAAAACTTCTTCTAATTGGGCTGAAATATCGCCATTCCGACTTTCGGCGATTACGGTCATTTCGTCACGGTCCTGCGCATCCCGTTCGACCCGGCAGAAGAACTCCCCCGCAAATCCGTCTACTTTTTCCATGATAGGGCCCATCGCTTGCGGGAAGAGGTTTATCCCGCGCAACTTCACCATATTATCCGACCGTCCAAGGAAGCCCTCAATACGTCGATAGTTCAGTCCGAGCGATGATTTTCCTGCGCGCACCGCTGATACATCATGGGTATTAAAACGTATGATAGGGTACACGTCATCTTTGAACAGACATGTGCAAACCATATCCCCCGTCTCCCCGTCTTTAACAGGCTTACCGGTTTCAATGTCGCAGATTTCTAAATATTGCGCGTCTTCCATCACATAAAGACCGTCTTGATCAGGCCCCTCGCCCGCAATCGCGCCCGTGTCGCCGACACCATACCAGTCATAACATTTCGCGCCGCCCCACATTTTAGATAAGCTGTCTTTGTCTTCGCGCCCCATATGCCCGGATATGGTGCGGACCGGAATATCGACGCCGGGCTCAAGGCCGGCTTCTTTTGCAACGCGCGCGAGCTTTTTGATATAATCGGCAAAACCCACAATTGCGGTGGCTTGAAAGTCGGCCATCATCTGAACTTGTTTGATGGATCGCGTTTCAATGCCGGTCCCGGCAGAGACAAAGATTGCCTGCGTCCAATGGGTCGCAGCTTCGCGCACATAGTGGCCGCCATTGATGGGGCCGTGACCATAAACGGAATGCACGACATCGCCGCGCCCAATCCCTTGCAGCGTATAGAGACGCCCCAAGAGGAGGTTCTGAACCTCCCGGCTTTTTGGCCCGAATATAAGAACTTGCGGTTTTCCGGTCGTTCCCGAAGTCGTATGAAATTTGACGGGTGGCTGCTCATTGGGCGGATAGCTGTCGAGGCCTGAAAAATCCCCAAAGGGTGGTTTGCGGGCAATGCTTGCCATTAAGTCTGATTTGTCGAAAGTGGGTAGCTTCTGGATATCTGCCAGCCCTTTGATATCACCTTGCTCAATGCCTTGGTCGCCCCAGAGCTTCTGATAAAAGGGTGTCAGCCAAGCCCGCTTAAGCATCTTCTTAAACAAGCGATCCTGATGGGCGAATAGCTCGTCACGCGATATGCGCTTGGCAAACGCCAAGAACTCATCCCCCATAGGATGGTCCGCCCGAAGCGCCTTTGGATCAACAAAATCAAAATAGGTTGCGTGCATATATTTACAGGCCGGACGCCAATGAAAAAATCTCACTGCAATCGTCTAACCGCTCCAGATTATCAACAAGTGCAATGAGCCTGTTTGCGGTGTCCTTAGCTTTGACCTCACTCAAACCAAAGGCCACACAGTTCCGAAATTTCTCTAAATGCTGCTCCGGCGTTAGCGGGTTCACGGGCGAGCCAAACAACTTTCCGATCATGGCAGTTTTTTCTTCGCCATTTTGCAGCTTCGCAAACGCGCTTTGCGGGACGAATTCTGCCGGATCTTCGATATGATTGGTCGATACGGTAATTTTTTCAGCGACCTTTCGAATAGCTTCGGACGTCAAATCTTTCGATGCAAAATCGTCCAAGCCGACAGTGCCGCGCATGAGGGTAATGATAGCCAAATATGGAAAACAAAGTCGGGCGTAATTTGCGCTCATATTCTCAATGATCGGGCGATTGACCAAACGCGGGATGATGGGCGGCGCGGATAGTGTCAGGTGCTCCAGATTGTCCAATGTAACCCCTTGCGCCATCAGAGCTTGCACCAAAACAATGCCGCCTTGCGCCGCACGGCCCGTCGGGAAGGGCTTCCAACTTACTTCCGTAATGCGGTGGACCTTGCCCAGCGCCTTCGCCGCTGATGGGACATCCACTTCATCTTCGAACATTTTAAAGTAACCGAACGGTCCCTCCAAGGAGGACTCAGGTCCATGCAATCCAGCCTCTGCTAAATCACAAGCGACGACGGCAGCTCTCGCCGCGCCCGCAATTTGAACCGGGAGTGTCGGTTTTCCTTCGACATGAGCCTGCATGACTCCAGCACATTGTGCTAAAGCGCACCCCATCGCCGATAGGGCCGTCGCTTCGTCAAATCCTCGTAACCGCGCAATACCAAGAGTCGCCCCGAACAATCCTGCCGTGGCGGGGCGGAAAAACTTCAAACCGCTTTTCACGGCGACGCCCATTTCTATCGCGACATCGACCGCGACGATGACAGCTTCCATCAGTTGAAGTCCGCTGACGCCATTTTGGCGTTCGGCTTCCGCGGAGATAGCCGCAAATATCGTCGCCATGGGATGCACGACGGCGGGTTCATGCACGCAATCATATTCCATTGAGTGGATCTGAAACCCGTTGAGATAGGCCGCTGTCGCCGTGGGAGCTTTTCTCCCCCGTCCCCATAAATGAGTGTCATCGCCCGCACCCCAGCGCATTGCCGTTTGAAACACAGCTTCATTGAAAGGTGCTTTCGAGCCCGCAATACCCACGCCCAAACTGTCCAGGATGAACGTCTTTGCGGAGTCAAAAGCGCTATCGGAAAAGACCGCTTGGGTCAGGGCGTAATTGGCAAATTTACGTGAAATATCACTCATAGAAGCTGTGCCCTATAACTTTCGAAATCTTTATTCAAAACCGCGTCAGACAAATTTTGAGCCTCTGCCGCATTCATGCCAGCATGGGCCATCAACAAAATGGCCTTATCTCTCACCGCGCCGTCAGACATTGGTTTTTCCGGATCGCCGTAAGCGTCTTTAGATGTGAAGGTCCGGCTATCAACATTCACCGCCGCGCCGTAATGATCGGGATAGGCGCGGTTGAATTCGTCAGTTGCTTTCACGCGGACACGCTGCCGAAGTTTAAGGATATCTTGGCTAATACTGTCAGGTTCAAAATCGGCGAGCGTCGGCTCACCGTTCAAAAGCGCGACGGCCACGCTGTGTTGCAGTGAAAACTTCGCTTCAATGGCCGTTTTAGGATTGGCATTGTCGCAAAATTTTAGCGCGTCCGTATAGGTCTCGACATTTATCGCACCCGCGATTTTGACCCCGGACTCATGCGCCAATAGCGCGGCGTCAATAGCCGCATGAGCGTGCCTACAGGCAGGATAGGGTTTGATGGAGGTTTGGTGAATTAGCCAATCCGGACCGTAATCTCTAAATATGTCTTCCGGGTTCGCACCCGGGCACATGGCAGCGAAAAATCCTTGCTCGCCTTCTAAAATTGCGCGCGGCCCTTGAAAACCTTGGGCAGATAGAAGTGCCGATTGCACACCCGCTTGGGCGGCATGTCCGGCGTGGAGCTGCTTGGCCATGGAATCGATCTCGTGCCGGGTTTGCCAAAGACCGGCTGATTGCGTCATCGCCAATCCAAAAGCAGACACAAGGTCGCTCCCTTCCAGCAAATGACAAGCCGCAGCCGCAGCGCCAATGGGTCCGCAAGTCGCCGTATTGTGCCAAAAGGCGTAATGCCCCGGCCCTACCGCACGTCCCAAACGGATCGTCGCTTCATAGCCGATGACGATTGCGTCCAAAAAGTCTCGGGTTGAAGCCCCCGTATATTCCGCCATCGCGTAAGCTGCGGGAATTACGGTAGGCGCGGCGTGTAGAACAGCCCGCTTATCGACATCATCCATCTCGAGCACATTTCCTAAACACCCATTATGCAGCGCCGCCATTTGGGGGGACGCAGGCGTTGTTCCTATGCGTTTGCAGGCCCCTGTCTCGTTAGGAAAAGCCGCGGTAATTTTCTGCCCGGCGGGCTCTTTCTGCCCTGCAATTGCACATCCCGTCCAATCTAATAAAAGCAGTGCCGCACGATCTCGATCCTTCGCTTCAATGGGGCGGGACAGATATTTGGCGAGCGTTTCAGTTGTCGTCATGGATAAAACCGAAGCGTTGCACCGTCCGGCGTTTTTACCACAATTGAGCCATCTGTTGATCTCTCGCTTTCTGTCAAATTACGGTTTTTATCCTTCAGACTTTCAAGAGACACTGAGTCAAAAATGATTTCTTTTATTCCAACGGGATTATCGCATTGGCCCGACAAATCTCTTCCCGCCAACCGCTTATCCTTATCAATCCCGATCATTTCCATCCGCCCCCACTCCATGGCGTCAATAGGAAAGGTTATTGCGGCACTATAAGCAATTTCATCCGTTAGAGGTTTAGGAATATTTATCGGAATAATTTCTTCTTCCTCTGACAAATAGGGTCTTCCGTAATAAAATGTCGAGAAGCCCAGACCTTGTTGAAAAAAATTATACGTCACATTCCGATCCCTTACCATTTGCATGATGTTAAACGGTGCGCTGACACGTTCAAATTCCGGAAAAGTCTCAGGCAGAGGCGTCGTCAGCCTCTCATAAAGCTGGACCTGAACCCCGGTTTTCCGGTGGCCCAAGACAATGACATGTAATTGGCTGGGCCCGAATTCCAGAAACACCACGTCGTCAGTCAAAGGCTCCCAGCCGAGCCGCCTCGCATCTTCTACAATGGACCTTAGGTTCTTCGCGCGGTGCATGACGGAATAATAACAGCCAGTGTCCCAAGCTTGCGACCCAAATGGACGGGTTGGTTTTCCCGTCGCCTCAACCAATCTAATCAGCCCCCAGTTTGACACGCCAGGCGCGCCTAGGAGCAGACTGCCGGAGGTCTGCTCACGAATTTCAAGCCCTCCAATTTCGGTCCAGAATTTAGACATCTCTTTAATGTCAGGCGCGCCAATAATTACTTCGCGCCAGCCTTTTTGAACAACGGGTTCAGGCTTTTCACGTTTCGATAAATCCACAAATTCAGCAGACACTGTAGAGGTTGGCGCTGTGCAAGCCGTCATAGCAATGAGAGCAGAGCCCAAAAGATATTTTCTCATTTTTCGGGTTCCCTTTTTTTCAATCTTGATAACACCATAGCTAAGAAATTGCCTAAAATGGCGAGACCGACCAAACCAATGAATGGCCAGAGCGTAGCATCATACACGACTCCGCCCAAGACCGTGAACAGGCCCCCTAGCATTAAACCTAAAGAGCTTGATAATCCTGCTGCCGTGGCCGCCAATTTTGGATCGAGGCTGATCGACCCTGCCAATGCAAGCGGGCAGATTAGTCCAGTTCCCAATAAGGTGATCGCCAGTGCAAATGTAACCACATAAGGATGATCTCCGAACCCGGCATATAAAGCGACCATGATGACCCCTGAAAAAATTAACCAGATAGACCCCCGGAAAATGGCCTTATCCATGCCGACACGCTTTGTCAGGCGCCCGCCAATTAGAGACCCCGTCATGAAGGCGAGCGACAGAGCGATCCAACTCGCCACAAAAAAGGACGTGCTGCGCCCTAGAACCGTCTCAAAATAATCTGGCGCGATGGGAAGAAACGCAAAAAATATACCCTGCCCAAACCCGAATAATAGCGTATAACCGATGAACTGCGGACTTTTTAGTAAGCGGCGATAATCCTGAATAAAATTGCGAGGCTCCTGCGAAACGAGCCGCGTTTCGGGCAGTCTAAAAATAGCCAATGCCCAGACGAAAATACCCGCAAGCGCGCATCCTAAAAATATACTTCGCCAGCCAAATTGCGTGTCGAAAATACCGCCAAATATCGGGGCTAAGATTGGCCCAACGCCCATTGCGATCGAGATGTAAGACAAGGATTCCGCCGCTTCTTCTCGGGTCTGTACGTCATTAACGATTGTTCGGCTAATTACGGTTCCCGCGCTCACGCCTATGGCCTGAAATAAACGGCAGAGCACTAAAGCTGTCCAACTGCTCGTAACAACACTCATAATGCTTGCAACCGTAAAAATCCCAAAGCCGATTAACAAAACAGGCCGGCGGCCAAAACGATCCGCCAACATGCCATGAATGGGCTGCGCCACCCCTAAGCCGATCAAGAAGACAGAAATCAGAAACTGAATATCCGCAACGGGCTTACCGAACTCACCGGAGATTGATGGAAAGGCCGGAACAAGAAATGACATTGCGAAAGGCGACAGGCAACAGATTACCGACATAAAGGCAATAAACCCCCAACGATTTTGAGTCAGCCGTAGAGCCTGCGCATTCATAACGCCCCGAGCGATGTAAAGGTTTCTGCGACAATTTCAGGATGGGTCACCATACCGTCGCGGGATATATCCAATTCGATAAATTTCCAGCCTGGCTTCCGCGCAGGTCCGACCATTTTTTCGCTGCTCATCGCAAACTCTTGACCGACGCAATGAATAAAGCTCCGGGGTAAACCCTCCCATCCGCCATTTTTTAAAACAAGAATATCGGTCCAAGTCTTAGCGGGATGTGTTGTAATTTTAGAGCGCACCCAATTCGCCTTGGGATGATCTTCAGGCAGAAGCATTTTAAGCGGATATTCAGCCCACAGGTCCATTTTATATCCGTCTTTAAATTTGGCCTGACGTTTCAGGAAATACTCAGCTATACCGCCAGTTTCATCTCGCAGGACTCCGCTCATACGATTGCCATATGGAACCAGCGCATCGAAAAAACAGATATGCCTTATGCGGCCTTTTAGGCGGTCCGCAACACCTGTAATCGCGACACCCGTAAAGGAATGCCCGACAAGTATGACGTCGGTAAGATCTTCAAATTCGATGACATTAACAATGTCCTGAATATGGGTGTCCAAACCCACCTCTGGCGAAGACAA